>MDTG01295504.1_pt1 | contig 23236 bp, 25 predicted proteins | sample 811421 | NCBI WGS metagenome assembly MDTG01 (sample SAMN05326645, study PRJNA326480) | marine metagenome | isolation source: seawater | place: Pacific Ocean: South East | collected 2011
GCACCTGGACCAGATCCCAATATAAGAGGTAATACTCCAATAATTGTTGAAATGCTTGTCATTAAAATTGGCCTCAATCTGATTGACGCAGCCTCAAAAACTGAAACTTCTAAATTTTTACCTTCTTTTCTTAATTGATTAGCAAACTCAACAATAAGTATTCCATTTTTTGCTGATAAACCAATTAAGATTATTAAAGCTATTTGGCTATAAACATTCAACGATGAACCTACTACTAAAAGTCCAATTAAACCTCCCAGTATTGCCATCGGAACAGTCAGCATAATTGTCAATGGATGTCTCCAGCTCTCGAATTGTGCACTCATTGCTAAATAAGCAGTTATTAAAGCTAGTGCAAATATTACATAAAGTTCAGTATTGGTTTTTTTATATTCTTCACTTTCACCTTTGTAAGCTATTCTGGCTTGAGGTGTATTTTGTTCCACAATATCGACTAAAAATTTTAAAGCTTCATCTAAAGAGTAATCCCCTACAAGTCTTGCAGAAATTGTTACGGCTTTTTGTCTATTATATCTAGCTAAAAAGGGAGATCGACCTTCTTCATTATAATCTACTAGATTTGATACTGATACAAGTTTTCCATTATTTTTTGATCTAACGAAAACTTTACTTATACTATCCGGCTCCTGCCTATCTTTGATATCACCCTGTAAAATGATAGAATATTCTTTACCATCTTTAGTAAAATTCGTTACTTTTTTTGATCCAAAAATTGTTTCTATAGTTTTTCCGATATCTTCCGTTGAGACACCTAAATCTGCAGCTTTTTTCTGATCAATTTTAACATTAAGTTGTGGTTTATTTAGATCAAAGTCATCTTGAATTGATGTTAGCCCTGGATTTTTTCTTGCCTCCCTTTTAATAATTTCTTTCCAATTAATCAACTGTTCGTAAGTATTTCCTAAAATCACAAACTGGATTGGACTTTCTATGCCCCCAGTTCTTATTCCCTGAGGCATGATTGGAAAAGCTAATACTCCTGGAACTTTACCTATTTCTCTAAAAGATTCTCTCATTATTTCTACCCCATGACGGTCTCTTTTTTTCCATGGTTCCAAAAGAACGATAATAAATCCGCTGTTGACTTGCTTAGCAGATTTTCCAAACCCTGGCACACGCATTATTAATCTTCTATATTCTCCATTTCCAACATTTGGTAATAACAATTCTTCAATTTCTTCAGCTCTATCTTTTGTAAAATTAAATCCTGAACCCTGTGGAGCTTTTACAATTACAAAAAAAGCACCTCTATCCTCTGGAGCTATTAATTCCTTTTTTGCAAAATTAAAAAAGAAAATAGTTAATAACAATGTTCCTAATAAAAAAATCGTAATTGCTTTTCTTTTTTTTATCCATCCTAATAAAGATATTTTATAGAGGTAGGTAAGTTCTTTTAAGAATTTTTCAAATTTTAAAACAATTTTTGATTTCTTCATATTTTTTTGAAGAAATTTGCTAGCTAGCATCGGGCTTAATGAAAGAGCAACAAAGCTTGATATAATGACTGCAGAGGCAAGTGTGATCGCGGTTTGTGTAAATAAAACTCCTGTTATTCCTTTGATAAAAATCAAGGGAATAAAAACTGCAACTAGAACAACCGTAGTAGCTATTATTGCGAAAGAAACTTGTTTTGCACCCTTATAGGCTGCGACTAAAGGCGAATCTCCTAACTCTATTCTTCTTACGATATTTTCAAGCATTACGATTGCATCATCGACCACTATTCCAATAGCTAGAACTAAAGCCATTAACGTGAATAGATTAATTGAAAAATCAAAAATATATATTGATAAGAAAGTTGATATTAAAGAAACTGGCAAAGCAACTAAAGGCACGACTAATGCTCTGATATTACCTAAAAATAAATAAATTATTATAGTAACTAAAATCAAGGCTATGATTAAAGTTTTGTACACTTCTTTAATTGCAGTCTTGATATAATTGCTTCTATCGAAAGATACTTCTAAAGTTGTCCCTGGGGGCAAACTTGGTTTCATTTCTTTAATTTTATTTTTAATTCCATTTGCTACAGCAATAGTGTTTGCATCAGATTGTTGATATATTCCTATGCCTACTACTTGCTTACCATTTCCTTTAAATACTGTTCTTGTAGACTCAGCTCCTAATTCAATCCTAGATACATCAGATAAGGTGATTATTGATCCGTCTTTGGCTCTTTTAAGTGGTAGATTTTTATAATTTTCTACTTCCTCATATGCTTTATCAAGTTTTATTGTTAAATCGATGTCTTTAGATTCAATTCTTCCTGCTGGAAACTCAACATTTTCTTTTCTTAAAACATCTTCGACCTCTTGTGTAGTAAGATCTCTCGCTGCTAATGCTATAGGGTCAAGCCATACTCTTAATGAAAGTTCTCTTTCACCACCAAGTCTCACTCTTCCCACACCATTAACAGTAGAAAATGTATCTGTTAAATATCTATCTGCATAATCTGTTAACTCTAGGTCCGTCATAGTTTCAGAACTGAATGATAACCACATAGTAGTACGCATTTGACCGCTCTGTTTAAAAATTTCGGGTTGGTTTGCTCCATCCGGCAAATTATCTAAGACTCTAGAAACAGAACTTCTGACATCATTAGCTACATCATCTAAATCTAAATTGTTTTCAAATGTTAATGTTATTCGTGAGCTTTCATCTTCACTAAAAGAGTCAATAGTTTCTAAGCCAGGGGTTCCACCAACGAAATCCTCAATTTTTTGAGTTATTTGAGTGTCTACTATTTCAGCTGAAGCGCCTTTATATTCAGTTTGAATTGTAACTACAGGTGGTTGAACATCTGGCAGTTCATCAGTTGGTATTTCTTGAAACGTTACTAGACCAAAAATTACCAGAATTAAACTCATCACTGATGCAACAACAGGTCTTTTTATTGATAAGTCTGTTAAAAACATTTAATTTTAGGGGTTAATAATTTGTACTTTTGCTTTGTTTCTTACTTTTGAGACGCCTTCACTTATAACAAATTCTCCTTCGTTAATTCCTGATAAAACAGAAACTTTTCCGAAGTTTCTTTTTCCTATTTTAATGTCTTTTTTTTCAGCTATCTCATTTTCAACTATATAAACAAAAGCAGTGTTTCCTTGTATAGTAACAGCACTTTCTGGAACGCCAATTTCGTCAGTTTCATCATAAATTATTTTTACAGTCATTAGTTGCCCAGGTATTATTTCAAAATTTGAATTATCTACTAAAACTCTTGATAAAATAGATCTTGTTGACGGGTCTATACGAGAGCTTATAGTTTCCACTTTCCCTTTAAAAATTTTGTCAAAAGCTGAACTAGTTATTTCTGCTTTTAAACCTGGCTTAAGTACACCAACATAATTTTCTGGAACTTTAATATCTATTACTACATTTTTTAAATCATCAAGAGTAATGATTAGACTTTCAGAACCCAAAACACCCTGTGCTATCTCTCTTTTTCCAAGCTTTCCTTCAAAATCTGCTACAATAATTTTTCCGTCTTGAAGTTTTAAAATTGTTTCGCCTTTTTTTACAAACCTATTTTCAATATTCAATTTTCCTACAATATCTGTAGTCTTAATTCTGTAAGACTTGGTATTTTGAGCTATGGCCGTACCAAAGGTTTCAATACTTTTGTAAAAGTTAGATCTTTCAACTTGTTTTACGATTACACCTGGAGCAGGTCTAACACTAAATTTTTTTTGAAAATGAAGACCTATAAAGTGTCTGGCTATAATTATTGCAAAAATGGCAATAAAAAAGATAATTAAAAAAGCTTTTAATTTTTTTGAGGCAATCATTTTTTTTCTAGTCCGTACTCAGCCCAAGAGCCATCATAGATAATTGGTTTTTTACCACTTATAATAGAATTAGCTAGCCCTAAAATACACGCTGTTACTCCGGATCCGCAAGTAAAAGCCATATCTTTATCTAAGGAAATTTCCTTTTTTTTAAATATTATCACTAGCTCATCTAATTTTTTAAAAGTTCGATCTTTGTTGATTAATAATTGAAAAGGCAAATTCTTAGATCCTTGAACATGACCACTTTTTAATTCTTTCCGTAGCTCAGGCTGTAAACCCAAAAATCTTTTTTCTCCTCTAGCATCTATTAATTGAAATTCTTTTTTTTTTATATTTTCAACTACTTGATTTTTATTAATAACAAGAGAATTATTTTCAGAAGCTTTATATTTAGCACTAACAATATTTATTATTTTATTAGAAGTAGGTTTTTTTTCCTTCAACCACTTTTTAAAATCACCATCTAAAACTGAAACAAGTTCTGGGTTATGTCCAAAATATAAAAAAGTATACCATACTCGACAAGAGCTATATACGTCCGAGTTATCATATATAACGATATGGTCTGAATTATTAATTCCTAAGTTAGAGACAATAGTCTCCCACTCATTTTTACCAGGTAACATATGGGGTAAAGAAGTTTTTTGATTTGAATGTTTATCTATATCAAAAAAAATTGAATTTTTGATATGATTTAATTTAAATTCTTCTTCAGCTTTTCTATTTGCATTAGGCAAATGCCAAGAAGCATCTAGTATTTTTACTCGATTAATATTTTCCTCTAACCAATTTGTAGAAACTAGCTGATTCATCGTCTATTTTTTTCAATATATTTTTGATGATAGTCCTCAGCTTTACAGTAATTATTAATTTTTGAAATATTAGTTTTAATTTTTCCATTAAATTTTTTATTATATTCTTTAAGTATCTCGTGAGCCTCTATTCTTTGATCTTCATTTTCATAGAAAATTTCACTTCTATACTGAGTTCCTATATCTGGAAATTGCATGTCTTTTTGTGTAGGGTCGTGCATTTTAAAAAACAAATCTAGAATTTTTTTATATGAAATTTGTTTTTCATCAAAAGTTAATCTGACCACTTCTGCATGGCCGGTAGTACCAGAACATACCTCTTCATAAGTTACTTTGTCACTTTGTCCGCCTGCATAACCAACTTCTGTTAGAATTATACCTGTTTTACTTTTAAAGTTTTCCTCAGGTTTCCAAAAACAACCTAGAGCAAGTGTACATTTCTGCATAAAATAACTAATATATTTTTGATATAGAAAGGATAATAAATTGTTAACACAAAATCAAATAGGCGTATTGTACATGGTTGGTAGCGTAATTTGCTTTTCCATTATGGACATTTGCGTCAAGTGGCTTGATTATTACCCGGTTGGCCAAGTTCTATTTTTAAGATTTTTTATTGGCTTTATTCCAATTTTTTTTATTATACCAAAAAATAAATTATTGAGTTTTTACAAAACAACTCGGCCTGGCCTTCACGCATTTAGAGCTTTTACGGGGGCAGCTGCAATCATTGCATTATTTATTGGACTTAGGGAGTTGCCTCTAGCTGATGTAGTTTCTCTAACTTTTGGAGGACCTATATTTGTCACTGTTGCTTCTATTTTCTTTTTATCTGAAAGAGTTGGAATTAAAAGATGGGCAGCTGTATTTTTAGGATTTGTGGGAATGTTGTTAATTGTTCAACCAGCTTTTATAGATGTAAATTATTATTATATTACACCTATAGTTTTTTGTATTTTCTTCGCATGTGTTGCAATTAGTGTGAGATCTTTATCAAAAACAGAACCTAATTATACTATAGCTTTTTACTTTACTTTACTTTGCACCTTGCTCGGACTCGGTTCAATATTTTTTGTAGAATGGAAAATACCAACATTAATTGATCTAGCAATTTTCACAATTATGGGCTTATGTGGAAGTGTAGCAAATTTATTATTAACTCAAAGCTACAGGTTAGCTGAAGCCTCATTAGTAACTCCAATAAAATATTTAAGCTTAGTTTTTGCTATAATATTTGGATTTTTAATTTGGAGTGAAATACCAAAAATTTTAACTATATTTGGTGCAATATTAGTAATCACAAGCTCATTGATAATTTTTGTTAGAGAAACTCAATTAAAAAAACAAATAATTAACACTAGACCATGAAAAAACCAATTTATTGGCAAAAAGCAAAAATTTTTTTGTCCAGGAAAGATAAAGTTATGAAAAAACTGATCAATGATTATAAAGATGGGACGTTAGTTACAAGAAATGATGTTTTTTTTTCGTTATGTAAAAGTATTATTGGTCAACAAATCAGTGTAGCAGCCGCTGACTCTGTTTTCTCGAAATTTAAAAAAAAATGCAAAGGTAGAATTACTCCAAGAGCAGTTAACAGAATATCTTCGAACAATTTAAAAAAATGCGGTCTTAGTAGACAAAAGGTTCGAGGAATAAAAGATTTGGCAAAAAAAATTATAAGCAGAAAATTCAAACCACAATTAATAAAAAAAATGAGCGATGAAGAGGCGATAGAATATTTATCTAATTTAAGACAGGTTGGAAGATGGTCTGCTGAAATGATTTTACTGTTTACATTTAATCGATCAAATATTTGGCCTCTTCAAGATATTGGTTTATTAAGGGCAATATCAAATAATTATAAAAAAAAATATTTCCCTCCAAAAACATTTTTAAATAAACTCTATAAAAAGTTTACGCCATATTGCTCAGTTGCTACTTGGTATTTGTGGAGATCAATAGATGATGAACCAATACAATATTAAGTTATTTAATAATTTGAAATTGTCGTTTACAACTCCTTTAAAATAAATTATTTTTCTTCATGGCAGATAAACTAATCATTGATTGGAAAGAGTATAATTTAATTGTTGAAAAATTAGCAATTCAAATTTCTGATAGCGGGTACAAACCTAATTTACTTATTGGCATCATGCGGGGCGGAGCTCCGATTATTGATGTTTTGAGCAGAGTCTTCAAATTAAAGTGTGCATATTTGGCTGTCGAGTCGTACTCTGGGGAAGGCACTGAGGATCAACAAGGAGATTTAGTTTTTTCCAGAGAGATGAGTTCGACAGTGCAAAACATGAGCGGAAACATTCTTCTTTGTGATGATTTATCCGACACGGGAGTTACACTTAATAAAAGTATTGATTGGTTAAAAAAATATCCACCTTTAAAAGGAAATATTAATCAGATTAAAACAGCAGTTCTTTGGAAGAAAAAAGACTCAACTTTTGAACCAGATTTTTGTGCACAAAGATTAGATAGCAATCCTTGGATAGTTCAGCCGTTCGAACATTATGAGGAAATAAGAGTTGAAGATTTAATTAAAAAACATCAAAAAAAATAAGGGCCAGATAAACTGGCCCCTAAAATTTTTAAGCTACGTAAAAACTAATTACACTAAATACTGCTATAACCCAAATTGCTGAAGAAGTTTTTCCAAACTTTCCAGTAAATATTTGAATTAATGCATAAGCAATAAAAGCAAGAGCAATACCATTGCTGATACTGTAAGTTAGAGGCATTGTAATCATAGCCACAACTGCAGGCCCGGACTCCGCTATATCATCCCATTCAATATCTGTAATGTTTCTCACAAAAAGAATGGCAACGTATAATAATGCTGCTCCATCTATTTCTTTCGGCAAACTTGTAGCTAATGGTGAAAAGAACAGGCAAGCTAAGAAAAGAACACCTATAACTAACGAAGTCATTCCGGTTCTACCACCTGCTTTTACACCAGCTCCAGACTCCACATAGCTTGTAACAGTTGTTGTACCCATCATTGCGCCGGCAACAGTTCCTACGCTATCAGATAGCATTGCTTTATTTATATCTTGTACTTTACCTTTTTTATCGACTTTGCCTGCAACATTAGCAACAGATGTCAATGTTCCGGCAGTGTCAAAGAAATCAATAAACAATAAAGTAAAAACTATTGAAGCCATCCCAGCTGATAATGCAGCTTTGAGATCAAATTCAAACAAATATGTCATTGGAGGAATAGATCCTACAACTCCATTAAATTTAGCGAGCCCTGTTGCCCATGCAATTATGCTAAAAAGAAGTATACCGATAATTATATTCCCTTTTACTTTCATTTTTTCTAATACAATCATAAAAACGAAAGTTAGACACCCGAGTAAAACTAAAGGATTTTTTATATCTCCTAGAGTTACTAGTGTAACTGGGTGATCTCCAACAACTCCCATTATTTCCAAACCTATAATAGCCAGAAATAATCCAATTCCAGCGCCTATCCCAAGTTTTAAACTTCTTGGTATTGAGTTAATTAGCCATGCCCTCAAAGGTGTTAAAGAAATAGCCAAGAAAATTACTCCAGCTACTAAGACTGCTCCTAAAGCTGCTTGAGGGGTATAACCCATTCCTGCTACTACTCCATAAGCTACAAAAGCATTTATACCCATTCCTGGAGCAAGACCAATCGGCCAAGTTTTTCCGTAAAATGCCATTATGAAACAAGCTAATGCGGTTGCTAAAATTGTTGCAGTAAAAACTGCGCCAAAATCAAAAAAACCTTTTTCCGTTCCAGCAAACTCTCCAGACAAGATAAAAGGGTTCAAAAACATTATATAAGCCATTGTAAGAAAAGTCGTTACACCAGCTATTACTTCAGTTTTAAAGTTTGTTTTATGTTTTCTGTATTCAAAATATTTATTTAACATTGAAAAACCTCCTGTTCAGGTTGAATACTCTATATTGTGTTTAAAATCTCAAAAAAATAACAATTTTGCATATTTTACAACCTATGCTCAATATTTCTGTTTATAAGTTTTCATTGTAAAATGGAATTTCACTCTATGATAAACTTTAAAAGAATAATTTATATGACATTAATTTTTCTAACTATAAGTGCATGTCAAAGCATCTCTAACAAAATTGAAGATACTACAAAAAAAGAACAACAAGAATTAAGCAAATGGTTAAACCAATCAGAGTCCAATCTTAAAAATTTTTATGGTCAACCGAATGAAGTTAAATTTTTAAAATCTGGAAACAGAAATTACATCTATAATAAAAAAAAATATCAGATAATTTGTGAAAGAAAATTTGAAATTAATAAAAAAAATATCGTAGTAGGTTTCAGTAGTAAAAATTGTTTTTGATTAAAAACTTGCGGATAGTTATATCCGCAAGTAAGGTTAACTTATTTAATTTGAATAAGTCTTTTTTTCTTTATCTCGGGAATAATTTTTTCGCAAGAAATAGTTAGCAAACCATCTTTTAATTCAGCACCATTAACTTTTACATCATCTGCAATTGTAAATGATCTTGCAAAAGATCTTTGTGATATTCCTCTATGAATAACTTCACCGTTATCGTTTTGATCAGTTTTTTTAATTTGTTTTGTTTTAACAGTTAAAAGATTGTCTTCATACTCAACTTCAACATCATCTTTATTAAAACCAGCAACTGCAACTTCAATAGCGTATTTGTCTTTACCTACCTTACGAATATTGTATGGCGGATAATTACTTTGCACTGCTAGACTACCGTTTCCTAATATAGACTCGAATTGATCAAACATGTCGTCGAATCCAATGCTAAAAGGTCTCAGTGAGTTGAATATAGATATGTCCTTACTTGTCATTTTGCCTCCTTTGTTAGCAAGGTTATTGTTGGTCCCATTTGGCAACCATCGATTGATACATGGGTATTAAATTTTAAATTTCAAGTTTTTATTTAAATATTTTTGCAGTCTTTAAAATAAAGCTATATTCTTCGGCTACCTCAGTGATAGAATTGTCTCTTCCACTCATACCCCCATGTCCTGCTGCTTCAACTTTACACTTGAGTAATTGAGGATTGTTATCATCTTTTAAATCCCTCAATTTAGCAATATATTTTACTGGTTCAGAGTAAAGAACACGATTGTCAAATAAAGACGTAGTAATGAACATTGGCGGATAGTATGTTTTTTTTTAAATTATTATAAGGCGAGTACGACAAAATGTATTCGAAGTAGTCTTTACTTTTAATTGGATTTCCCCAAAGTTCCCATTCTGAAGGAGTAAGAGGAAGTTTTTCATTTAACATTGTTGTAATTGTATCAACAAAAGGCACAAGCAATAGCATTGAAAAAAATAATTCTGGAGCCATGTTAGCTAACGCCCCACCGGTTAAGCCTCCTGCTGACCCCCCATAAAAACAAATTCCACCTTTGTAAGTGTATCTCTGATCAATTAAATGATTTGCACAAGCTATATAGTCTATAAAAGTATTTTTCTTTAATTTTTTTTTTCCTTCTTCGTGCCAACTATCACCCATTTCACCACCACCTCTTACATGTGCAATAGCAAAAGTTATACCTCTATCAACAAGACTGAGCCTTGCGGCACTGAAAGAAGGATAAACACTATGCTTATAAGCTCCATAAGCATACAATAACATTTTATTTTTACCATCCTGCTTTTTATTTTTTAAACGTAGCAAGCTTATTGGTATCATGCGGCCATCATGAGATTTTGCTTTTATTCTCTCCACAACATATTTTTCTGGATCGTGTCCAGATGGGATTTCCACTTCCTTAACGAGCTTTTTTTGTTTTGTTAAAATATCATATTCATAAGTCCTATTGGGGGTTGCCATACTTTCCCAACTTATATTAATCTTAGTTGTGTTAGTATCTCTCTGAGTTAAAGATATACCTGGGACTCCAATTGCTTCATTTGAAATTTTAATTTCTTCCTCTTTATTTGTCTTAATGTTTCGCACAAATAATCTAGGTATTGCATCTGATTTTTCACCGCGAATTATATAATCATCAAGAAACTCTAAACTTCCGATTACCGTCTCTTTTTTTGCAGGTATGAACTCTTCAACACTATTTATATCTTGAGTTTTGCATCTCAAAATTTTGTAATCTCTAGCATTTTGATTGGTTGAAATATAAAAATAATCTTTCCAAGAATCCATGGAATATCGTATATCTTTTTGCCTTTTCTGAAAAAGCTTGGGTTTAATTTCCTTTGAATTTGCGGGAAAAAAATACTCCTCAGAAGTAATATGATCTGAAGCAGAAATAAAAAAATACTTTTCATCTGAACTTAAGCTTATAGAGCACGTAAATGTTTTATCCTTTTCTTCAAATATCATTTCATCTTCCTCGACAGAAGTACCTAATTTGTGTCTGAAAATTTTTCTTGGTCTATGGTACTCATCAAGTTTGCTGTAAAAAAAACTTTTACTGTCTAAAGCCCAAGTAATGCTTCCACTTGTGTTTTCGATAATTTCATTTGCATTTTTATTATTGTTTAGATTTCTTAGATAAATAGTAAAATATTCAGATCCTTTTAAATCTAAGGAATATGCTAAATATTCATCCGAATGTGAAACACTGACACTTCCTAAGCCAAAGTATTCCGATCCTGATTTCTTTTTTTCTAAATCTCCGTCAAAATAAACTTCTTCAGGTTTCGACTTATCAATTAATTGTCTTATTCTTTTTCCATAATTTCCTTGAGCTTCAGTTCTTATCCAGTAATAATATTTTCTATCTTTAAATTTCAAAGAAGTATCATCTAATTTAATCTTTGACTTTATCTCATCAAAAAGGTTTTTTTGTAAATCCTTGATATCGCTAAAATAATTTTTTGTAAGTAAATTATTTTCATCAATATATTTTTTAACATCTGGATGAATTTTTTTAGGATCTTGTAGGACCTCTAAAATATCAGATTGATCTACCCAAGAATAATCATCATGAAGTGATATATTATGATATATTTTTTCACTCTTTATTTTTTTTAGTTCTGGTATATTCATAGATAGAAAATTATATGAATTGGGTTTTAATTGCTATTATCATATTTGTCATTGTTTATGTATTTTTGAATTGGTTTGCTAGAACCAGCTCAAGAAAAATTGCCCTCACAATAAAAAAAATAGCAGTTTATTTATCTTTAATTCTCGCCGCATTGTTCACCATAGGTGGAAAATATTTATTTTCTTTACCTTTTTTATTTGTAATATTGAGTGGTTTAAAAATAAAAGGTCTCACGGCTCTACAAATGATCCAGTTGTGGCGGTTAATTCAGTATTTTAAAAATTCCGGAAGGTTTACACAAGGGGATTTTAGTAAGCCAGTGGGATCTTCAAGTGTTTCGATCGAAGAAGCTTATAAGTTATTAGGATTAAAAAAAGGTTGTTCCAAGGAAGAAGTGTTAAGAGCCGCTAAAAAACTTCAACAAAAAATTCATCCTGATATGAATCGCGATGTTAAAACAGAAAGATTAAGTCAACTTGTAAATGAAGCTGTAGATAAAATTATTAAAAGTGATTTTACTTAACCTATTATTTTGATTGCTTCCGTGTAAACATTTGCAAAAGATATCTTGTCCTTTCCAAGCGTATCATGAGTTGTGGTTCCTTTGAGGATACCTTCAGGCTCAATAGTCTTCATCTTTTCACTGTATGAGCCGTATGCTGCAACAGGACTATCACAAAAAATAGTAATAGCCTTGACGTTTAGGGCCACTGATATATGTGCCCAGCCAGTATCATTACCAATATATAAATTACAAGCAGAAATGTATTTTAAAGTTTCTTTAATATTCATTCTTTCAAAAGACAAACAATCTTTTAAGTTTGTACCATTTTTAAATTTATTTATTAATTCTACGTCTTTTTCTCCTCCAGCCAAATAAAATTTGCATTCAGTAATTTTACTTAATTCTTTTGCCAATTTAATGTAGTTTTCAATTCCCCACCTTTTTGTAGGACCAGACGCACTTATCCCTAAACAAATATGTTTAATATTCTTATCTAAACTTAAATTATTATTTTTTATAATAAGATTAGGCTCCGTGCTAATTACTTCATTGGTAATGTTTTCAGTAAAGATTTTAGCAGAGTGAACTATGTTATCTTTTTTTAAAAAAAGCGGATATTGGTTAATTGACTTAATACCTGCAATCCTAGCTATGATATTATATCTTAAAGATGAATTGAAAATGAAAATTTTGTCAAAATTACCTTTTTTAATTACTTTGATTAAGTTCATCATACCCCAAAAACCATCCATATTTTTTTCTAAGGTAATAATTTCTTTAATATGGCCATCATCACCAAATAACTCTTTTGCTCTAGAATTCTTTTTGGCTAATAAACATATCGAAGTTTTAAATTTTCTTGCGATAGAATGTAAATAAGGTAGGAAAATAATTTGATCTCCCATTCCTTTTCTAATGTTAATACATAATATTTTCATACTTGATTTTAAGTATATAACTTAGATAGAATAAATTAGGTAAGATTATGATAACAAAAGGTATTTATTCAGCGACATGTAGCATTTTGAATGATGATTTTTCTCTAAATGTGGATGAAACCATCTCTCATGCCGCAACTACTATCAAAAGTGGTTTACATGGAGTTATATTTTTTGGATCTACTGGCCAAAGCCAACTATTAGATCTAAATTCAAAAAAACTTTTGATCTCAAAGATTGCCCATCATAAATTAAAAAAACATTTTTTTATTGGAACTGGTTGTAATTCACTAAATGATACTGTCAATTTGTTAAAATATTCATACGAATATGGGTTTAATGATTTTTTAATTATGCCACCTGCATATTACAAAAATAATACTGAAAAAGGAGTTTTAAATTTTTATAAATATATAATAACAAAAATTCCTAAAATAAGAATTATTTTGTATAATTTTGAAAAATTATCTTCTTTCTTGTTCACTTTAAAGTTTATAGAGGAATTAAATGCGAAATTTCCAAAAAATATTATTGGAGTAAAAGACTCAAGTTATAATCTCTATGAAAATTTGAAAATAAAAAACTTTCTTGTTTTTCCTGGATCGGAGGCAAAATTATTAAAAGGTTTAGAACTTGGATGTGCAGGGATAATTTCTGCAACTACGCAAGTTACAAGTTCATTAGCCAGAAAAGTTTTTGATAATTATGAAAAAAAAGAAAAACAATTACATAATGAAAAGTTAATAATGGTAAGAAAAATATTCGATAATTATAATCTTATTTCTGCTTTACACAGTTACTTTCAAGAAAAGAACAATAATTTTAAGAATCTGATACCACCCCTAGAACTTTTAGATTCTGAAAAAATAAAAAACTTACTAAGTGAATTGAACAAAATAAAATTTGAAATAAATAAGGACTTGGCAGCTTGATATGCTTTTAGCAAGAATTCTCTCAAATATATATAAAGAAGGTGGAATAATACTTATAGACTCAAAAGGTCAAAAGTATATTTGTGGAAACCCAAATAAAGAAAGTCCCATAACTTTAAAATTACTCAAACATGATCTATCATTAAAATTAGTTTTAGATCCTGAAATAGAATTTCCTGAGGCGTATATGAGAAACGAAATTATTATTGAAAATGCATCATTAAAAGATTTTTTGATGGAATTAGTTAAAAATTTAGGGCGAAAGGAAATTAGCTCAGCCAGTTATCTTTCAAAGAAGATTTTCCAAATATGGCGGCACATCTCAAATTTTAATTTACCTGGCAAAGCAAGAAAAAACGTAGAACATCATTATGATGTTGGTGGGTCAAAAGGTGAAAAACTTTATGATATTTTTTTGGACACGAAACATAGACTTTATTCTTGTGCTTACTGGAAAGACAATACGAAAACTTTAGAGGAAGCTCAACAAAATAAAATTGATCACATTGTAAAAAAACTAGACATAAAAAAAGGACAAAAAATTCTAGAAGTTGGCTGTGGATGGGGTGGAATGGCCTTTGAAATAGCGAAACAGAAAAGTTGTGAAGTTACAGGTATTTCTTTGAGCAAAAACCAAATTAATTACTGCAAAAATAAAGCAGAAGAATTAGGACTTAGCAATCAGGTAAATTTTGAACTAGCAGATTATAGAGAAATTAAAGGCAAGTTTGACAGAATATATTCTGTCGGAATGTTCGAACATGTGGGTAAAAAATTTTATAAAGTTTTTTTTGAGTCTATAAATAAATTACTCAAGGAAGATGGAATATTCCTGCTACATACCATTGGGGTTGTAGACAAGCCTACTCCACCAAATAAATTTATTAACCGATATATTTTTCCAGGTGGAATTTGTCCGTCATTAAGTCAAATTATTCAACCTTTAGAAAAAACTGGATTAATAGTTTCGGACAGTGAAACATTAATTAGACATTATGATAAAACACTAATAGCCTGGCTAGACAGATTTTTAGCAAAAAAAAACATCGTTAAGGATCTTTTCGATGAAAAATTTGTAAAAATGTGGGAATTTTATCTTACCAGTTGCGCTGCAGCATTCAGATATAGAGACCTAGTAGTATTTCAATTACAAATTGTGAAAAACTTTCAAACATCACACCGTACAAGAGACTATATATATTCATAAAACCTGATATTTAATTAAATACAGGCATGAAAAAAAAGAAAAAAAAATTTAAAAAAAAATATTCAAAAAAAAAGAGCAAAAAAATTAACAAAAGAAAAAAGAGCAAAAAAAGCTTTAAAAAAAGAAAAAAAAATAAAAAAAGAAAAAATAAAATAAAAAAAAGAAGAAAGATTTCTTCAAAGTCAAGAACGATAATAATTAATCTAATAAAATTTAATGAACGTCTAAAATCAGTTTTTCAGTTTAATTTAAATATAGATCATTCACTTCAAAGATTTTTTCAAGGCATTTCGGACAGAATTTCAAGTATTGCACAATTAATACAAGAAGAGAAAGAGAAGCAAAAACTTTTAAGGATAGAAGAAATGGAAAGAGAAAAAAAAGAAATTCAAAAAAAGATTAAATTGGAGCGAGAGAACCAGTTAAAGGCAAAGCAACAAGAGCTAAAAGAGGAGGTAGAATTACAAAAAATAAGAAAGCATGAATTGCAAAAATTTATCAGATTCGAACAAGCAGAGGTTAGAAGGGAACAAGCAGAGAGGCAAAGAAAATTTTTAGAGCAAATCAAGCTTGAGAAAAAAATTCAATTATTTAGAAAAAGAGAAGCTTTAGAAATAAAAAATTTAGAGAAGTTTGTTCTTGATCAAGAAAGAGAGTCTTACACAAGTGTTCAGGAACGTATTGATAAGATTAAATTAAAATATCAAGCATTAAGAGACCAAAAAATAAGAGAAAGAGTAGCTCAGCTAGGAATTAAAGTAGAAGAAAGTGATGATAGAGAAAAATTACTTGAAAAAGAGAAAATATTTAATTTAGAAAGACAAAAAATTGAATTTGCATTAGAAAGTTTTTATAGATCAGCACATAGCTTGTGTTTTCAATTAAATAAAAGATATATACCTAAATATTTAAGTATTATGAGAGTGATAGACAGAAGGTTTGAGAATGGAGAAATTTTTATTAAATGGGACGATGCACCCGATGAAAATTGGTTAATATTGATTTATATAAAGAATAATTTGCCAGAGGAGGGAATAGTGATTGAGGATAAAACTGATCCTGAAAGAAGTATATCTTATGATTTTAAACCTAAAGATATTTTTAAAGCCTCTGATATGATGGTAGATTCTTTAACCAAATTATTAGATCGAGAAAGAAATAAAAAAAAAGCTAGTTAATTAATTGATCAAGTTTTTTAATTTCACCAATTTTAAATAATATTACATCTTCATTACTAAATCCAAATTTTTTAGCGTTATCTTTAAATCTTTTAGGAGGTTCAAAAATAGGTTCCAAACTTAAAATTGCTGTTCCCCAGTGCATCCCTACGACTTTTTTAACTCTTAAATCTTTCATTAGTGACAAAAGTTCCTCTGGGTTTGTATGAAAAATAGATTTATCTTTGGTGTTAGTTAATGGAAAAAAATTGTAAGCCCCAATGTTTCCAAAGCCTAAGTCTATTGGCCCAAATTCCTTTCCCAAATCTCTATAAAATGATGCTGGTCCAGTATCGCAAGCAAAAAATATTTTTTTTCCTTTGTACTCAATTAAGAAACTGCCCCAAAGACTTCTATCTGTATTTCCATCTCCCCATATCCAACGTTTACTCCAATGTTGAGCTGGAAGCATTGTAATTGTAATTTCATCATTAATTCTTATTTTATCAAACCAATCCATCTCTTTTACTTTTTCTTTTTTATAACCATTTCTTGTAAAGTATTTTCCAAGTTTAAGAGGTACAACTACTCTAGTATTTTTATAAGGAAAGTTTTTTATTGTGCGAATACTCATATGATCGTAATGATTATGTGTCAGCAAAAATAAATCTATTTCTGGAAGTTCGTCAAGTGTAAGTGGAGATTTAATATATTTTTTTGGACCGAACCATAAAGGACCATAATTTTTTTCAAAGACTGGATCAGTAATAATAGTAGTATTTCCAAGTTTGATTATAAAACTAGCATGATCAAGCCACATTATATATGAACTTGATTTGTGTTTTTGAAGATTTTTTAAAACATCTTGTTTTTCAACAACATGCTCAGGTGGAAAATTAATATCGAGTTTCTTTTTTTCTTCACTAAAAAGTTTCCAATTCCACTTAAAATTGGGGTTTCGTTCAGGGCTACCCTTCATATTTTTAAAAGCAAATAATTTCCCGTCTTTATAAATATGATGATATGGTTTTTTTTCCATTGCTGTTGAGTTTAGATTAAAAAAGAGTGAGAATACACAAGTTATAATAAGGGGTAATGACTTATACATAAACCCCTTATTATCATAAATATTAAAAATTAAATATTTATTTAGCTATCTAAACAATTAGATTTGTTTATTCTTTTGTCGAAAGATCTAAGGGCATCTTTGCTTATTACCCAAACATATGAACTTTCTTTGAGACCATTATTGTCTGCAGCTGTACATCGTTTACCAAATTTTACTTTTGAGACATTGCCACCTGCGCAATTCGATAACAAAAGCATTAAAGATAAAATAGTTAATATTTTCATAGTCTTAATATCTTGGAAAAATTTGTGATTTGATTGGCATAATTTAGTCAAAAAAAAGAAAACAAAAGTCTATTGTTTTTACATATAAAATTGTTAAATTAGTTTGTGAAACTCAATAAACAAAATAATAAAGTTGCTATCATAATGGGGTCACAATCTGATTACCCTGTTATGAAAAATTGTGAAAAAATTCTTAAAATTTTAAAAATTAAATATCAGGTTAAAATTGTTAGCGCACACCGTACACCTGATAGAATGTTTAATTTTGCAAAAATAGCTTGCAAAAGTGGATTTGGAGTGATCGTAGCAGGTGCAGGGGGGTCTGCTCATTTGCCAGGCATGGTAGCATCTTTGTCAAATTTACCTGTAATTGGAGTTCCAATTGAAACAAAAAAACTTAAGGGGTTAGATAGTCTTTTATCAATTGTTCAAATGCCCAAAGGCTGTCCTGTAGCAACCATGTCTATTAATGGATCTTTCAATGCTGGTTTACTTGCAGCTTCAATTATTGGAAACTATGACAAAAAAGTAAAAAAAAATTTAGAAAATTGGAAAAAGCTACAAACTAAATTAATTAAAAAAAAACCATAATATAAATGTCCAAATACACTCTAGGAATCATTGGTTCTGGTCAACTCGGCTCTTTATTATGCCAAGCTGCAAATAAATTAAAAATTAAAACTGTTGTGATCTCAGATGATGAAAAAGGTCCTGCACAAAATTATGCTGATATTTTTATTTATTCTAAATACACTAATAAAGAAAAAATTAATGAATTCATAAAAAAAGTTGATGTTGTCACTTATGAATTTGAAAATATACCTGTTGAAATATTAAAAGAAATCAATGTAGCAAAAAAGGTACTGCCAAATCCTGATATCAATCAAATCATACAAAATAGAAGACTAGAAAAAAAATTTGTTAATGATTTAGGAATTAAAACAACAGACTGGGCTTATATAAATTCTGCAAAAGACATAAAGCGAAATATGAGATTATTACCTGGAATTTTAAAAACAAACACTTTAGGTTACGACGGACATGGCCAATTTATTTTAAATTCTTTAGATGACGTAAAATCAGGCTGGTGTTTTACCTCAGATTACGTTTTAGAAAAAAGGGTAAAACTCACAAAAGAGATTTCGGTAATAATCACAAGATATGCTAATGGAGAAGATTATATTTACGAGCCAATTGAAAATATTCATAAAGATCAAATATTATATTTTTCAAAAATTCCTGCAAAAATCAGTAGTGATATTTTTCATAAATCTCAGCAACAAGCTAAAATAATAGCTAAAAAGTTGAGTTTTGTTGGAACTATGTGTGTTGAATTTTTTATAGATCATGAAAACAATCTTTTAGTTAATGAAATTGCTCCGAGAGTTCATAATTCGGGACATCTTACAATTAATGCTTTCAATGTAAGTCAATTTGAGAATCATATACGCGCCGTGTGTGGACTTAAAAAAAAAAACGTTGAAAAAATTTCTAATGCAGAAATGAAAAATATATTAGGCAAAGAAATAGAAGAATTTAGAACAAAGACCTTTAAAAAAGGACAATTCTTTTTTGATTATGATAAAAAAAATATTAAAGACAAGAGGAAGATGGGCCATTTGACTATTTTAAAAAAATAATTATTTTATAGTTATTCTATGCATAATTCGCCTACAATTTTTGATTTCACTGGCTTTATGCATTATGCTTAAGTTGTCCCAAAGAACTAAATCACCTTTAGACCATTCATAAGAAAATATGAATTCATCTTTATTAACATGATCTATTAGATATTTTTTTATTTCCTCACTTTCTGACTCATCAATATTTTTAATTTTTATAAGATGACCTGGTGAAACATATAAAGATTTTTGGCCATTAACATTTTGTACTAACGAATGTTCTGCCTCTAGAATTTTAGCGGACTGAACTCCAGATCTTCTCTCTAACTCTATTCTTGTTTTACTAATAGGGCCAGCTGATGAAAAAATACCTTTAGCATTTTTAATTTTTATTTTAATATTTTCTGGAAGTTTTTTATAAGCATTAAAACCTGATGAAAAAATTGTGTTGCCTTGCCCAAAAGGCACTTCAATCCCCATGAGCATAGTATATCTAGGTCTATCTTTTTTTAGATATGATGTATCCTGGTGAAGCCAAGAACCTCCAAAAGCTAAACTTTTGTCAGAGGGTTTTCTTTCAAGGACATTTATATAAGGATAATTTTTGAGACCTTTTAATCTAGGATACTCAACTAGTTCCCCTATAGATTTTGCAAAGTTCTGGTAGGTTTCAGAGTTTAAATTTTGTTTTTTTATAAAAATTACCCCGTATTTATTTAATATATTTTTGATTTGTATTGTTTGCTCTTGCTTTAATAAATTTAAATTTAAATTATTGATATAAGCCCCTACATTATTTTTTCCAGGTGATATTAAAATTTCATCCATTTATTTAATCGGATTAATTATTGAAGGATCATTTTTAGCAGGATTATTAACCTCTGTCGATATTTCATAAAATTTTAACTCCGGAGGCTTTACATTATTTAAAAACTCTACAGCATTATTATTTAAATTAAAATAATTGTTTATCTGAGTTTTTTCAATTATTACTGGTTGACGGTGATGAATTTCTGAATTTTTTTTAGTAGCCTCACGTGTAATAATACTAAATTGGCCGTTGTCATGAATGCCTGCTAAAAAAATGTCTTGATCATCCATTTTTGTGAAATAATGAGGAATTTTTTTATTTTCAGATTTTTTCCACTCATAATAACCTGAACAAGGAATAATAGCTCTAGAATTTACTATTAATTTTTTAAAACTCACTTTTGTCTCTATTCCTTCTAATCTTGCATTGTGAAGACTTCTAAAATCTTTTTTAGCCCAAGAGGGTTTGATGCCCCATACCGTCATCTCTAAATATTTGCCATTAGTTGCTGATTTTATTACTGGGTATTTTCCACCTGGAGCACAATTAAAATTATCTTGCTCAAGATCAGCATTGATATTCTTTTTTACTATATTATTTGCAACTAATAATGTTGATTTTTTAACAGCATATCTTCCACACATTACTTTTTCCTTTTTTCTCTTCTTAGTTTCCTTTTCTCTTTAAAAGACAGTTTAGCTTTTTTTTTAAAACTACGATCTTTTTGACTTTTTCCGGAATACCTTTTTGACATAATTATTATCCATCACTTATTTCATGAATTTGTTCACCGAGTCCATCAATTTTTAAATGAAGTTTATCGCCAGCTTTTAAATATCTAGGTTTTCGCATTTCCATTGCTGTGCCAGCTGGAGTACCTGTTGTTATAATTGTCCCAGGATATAAAGTCATAAAATGACTAATATGAGAAATTAGAAAGTTAAAATTAAATATCATTTCTTTTGTATTGCCTGATTGTCTATTTTCTCCATTAACATCTAAAGATAAATTGATATTATTTAAATCATTAATTTCATCTTTAGTAACAAGCCAAGGTCCACACGGGCCAGCAATTGACTTTCCTTTAATCCATTGTCCACCCCTTTCTTTTTGCCAAGTTCTTTCAGAAATATCATTTACTATGAAATATCCAAAAACATAATTTTGAGCTTCTTTTTCTTCAATACACTTTCCTTCTCGTCCTATAACCATTGCTACTTCACATTCGTAGTCCATCTTATTAGCAAGTTTAGGTTTAATAATTTTATCGTTAGGACCTTGGATGCATCCCGAGCTTTTGTTGAAAAGTATTGGCTCCGAGGGTAATTTAGACTTACTTCCCTCGGCGTGTGCTTTGTAATTTAAACCAATAGCTAAGAAATCCACTGGTTTAGAAACGCAACTACCAATTCTAAGATTAGGGTTCAAGCTTTTTAGTTTAGATAAATCAATTTTTTTTAACTTATTTAAAGTTTTATCATTTAAGTTTTGTGGGTCCAAATCTTTAATATAATTTGAAAGATCTTTTATTTTACCATTATGTAGGATGGCAACTTTTTCATATCCTATATTACCGACTCTTAATAATTTCATTAATTAATTTTAGATAAGAACTTATTATTTTACAAATCTTTTTATTCTTTCCTCAGTAGAAGTATCTGGACCTGAATAGGGTGTTTCGTAACTATTAGTATTTGTTAAAACATCAATTCCTTTAGTAAATATAAATATAAAAAAAATAATAAAAAAGACGGCAAATATTTTTGCTGGGTTGTAATTACCAGATTGAAATACACTCACTGGCTGTTCTTGTTTTTTATGAAAAAATTTAAAAGTTAAATAAACGGCAATAATTAAACCTATATGTGCCATCACAACACCTGCCCACCCAAAAATGAAAGATGTAACACTAAAAACATATAAACTAAAAACAGTTGACCAAACAAAAGATAAAACGATTAATATTTGTAATCGAACTGACTTTGGCAAACTTCTTAAATCATTTTTTGTATCATCGAACATTATGTTAGCCGCCTCGATCATAAAACTTCTTAATTTTTCCATATGATTTGTATATACTTTTTAAGAACAAATTTAAATTGTTATAATTTCCTCACCAATTTTCTTACCTTTTGCATATGCTTCTCAAAACTCTCTTTAGACATCCCTGGTAACACTTCATAAAATCTTATATAGGTTGTTTTCATTCCTCCTAGCTTTAGTACCCCAGCTTTTATTCTTCTAAAAGGAATATTTTGAAACCAGGTTTGGATTGAGAACCAATTTCCTCCATATGACATTGACATTATAGCTTCTCTATTTTTCATTGCCCCAGCCACAGGATATCCCCAATTTCCCACAAGCCTTTTAAAAGAAAAAAACCATTTGGGAGCAAGTGTAAGATCAATCCAATTTTCTAAAATTGCAGTCGCTCTTAAATTATAGCACGGAGAAATCATAAATAAGACGTCACTTTTTTCTAGTCTTTGCCTGTAATTTAAAATTTGTTCACTAGGCGGTGAACCATCAAAAAAAGGGAGTGGTTTCTCCTCGTGTAAATTTATTAGATCAACTGTATGACCTAATTTTTTAGCTTCTTCTATAAATGTATCTCTTATAGAAGCATTAAATGATTCTTTGGAGTTGTAATGACCGTAAACAACAAAAATTTTTTTTGACATATTAATCCTCTTTATCATTTTTTTCTTCTTTCCAGAAAAAAAAAATACCACTTCCAATTCCAATTGAAATTGATGAAACTAAAATAGCTGCCTCTAATTTGCTAAATAAAACTAAACCACCAAATAATATAATGATTATGCCTAAAATTTTATTATTCATTTAAGAGAATTTACATTGACAGTATCATTAGAACTATAATAAAGTTCAGTTATCCATATGTCATGGAAAAAAAGACTCTGCATCTACATGCAGGACTCTATAAAGGGTTAAAAAGTAGGTTGAAAGAAAGGAGATGTGATGGATAGATTTTCACGTTTGCTTGGTGAGTTCAGCCGAAAAAAGTCAGAGGCAAAACTTACTCAGCAACTTAGCAAATCAGCGAAAGCACCA
>MDTG01065668.1_pt1 | contig 23235 bp, 19 predicted proteins | sample 811421 | NCBI WGS metagenome assembly MDTG01 (sample SAMN05326645, study PRJNA326480) | marine metagenome | isolation source: seawater | place: Pacific Ocean: South East | collected 2011
GATATTTTTAGAATTTTTGATAGTTTAAATTGGGTTGAAAACATGAAAGTTGCTATGAATTCTGTTTTAGAAAATGGAAAAGTTTTAGAAGCATCTATTTGTTACACTGGTGACATTTTAGACAAAAAGAATAAAAAATATGATTTAGAATATTATTTAAAGATGGCAAAGGAATTAAAAAGTTTTGGTGCCCATATTATTGGATTGAAAGATATGGCAGGGCTTCTTAAACCTGAGGCAGCAAAATTACTCATTAAAAATTTAAAAAATGAAATTAATTTACCTATTCATTTTCATACACACGATACTAGTGGAATGGGCTCAGCAACAGTTTTAGCTGCTTCAGACGCAGGAGTTGATATAGTTGATTTAGCTATGGATGCCTTTTCTGGAGGAACTTCTCAACCTTGTCTTGGTTCCGTGATAAACTCTCTTAATGATACTGATAGAAAAACAGATATTAATTTATTCGAAGTAAAAAGAATTAATAGTTATTGGGATAAAATTAGACCTAATTATAATTACTTCGAAGCTGGCTTGGCTTCTCCTGCTTCTGAAGTTTATCAGCATGAGATGCCTGGAGGTCAGTTTACCAACTTAAAGGCTCAGGCTAAATCTCTAGGTCTTGAAAACAGATGGGATGAAATAGCTTATAATTATTCTGAAGTAAATCAAATGTTTGGAGATATTATTAAAGTTACTCCTTCTTCAAAAGTGGTGGGTGACATGGCACTTTTAATGGTAACGCAAGGCTTATCAAGAGAAGATGTAGAAAATCCGGAAATAGATGTTACATTTCCAAAGTCAGTTGTTCAGATGCTTAGTGGAGATTTAGGCCAACCTCCTGGTGGATTTCCAAAAAAGATACTAAAGAAAGTCTTGAAGAACACCAAAATAAATACTTTAAGACCTGGAAGCAGAATTCCAAATGTAGATTTCAAAAAAATCAAAATACAAGCAAAAACAGATTGTTGTAATCAAGAGTTAAGCGAAGAAGAAGTTTATAGTTATTTAATGTATTCAGACGTATTTATTGATTATATTAAAAAAAGAGAGTTATATGGTCCTGTATCTTGTCTTCCAACATCTGTTTTCTTTAACGGAATGGTTGTTGGTCAAGAAATTAGTGCTGAAATAGGTTCTGGAAAAACTTTAGAGATAAGATTACAAGCTCTTGGAGACACTAACGAATTGGGTGAAATAAAAGTTTTTTTTGAAATCAATGGTCAACCAAGAGTTATTAAAATAATTGATAAATCAGTTCAAACAACAAAACAGGACCACCCAAAAGCTGATGAAAATAATCCAAGCCATGTAGGTTCTCCAATGCCAGGATTGATTTCTTCAATAAATGTTGAAGTAAATCAAAAAGTTAAAAAAGGAGATTTGCTATTAACAATAGAGGCAATGAAAATGGAAACTGGTATTTATGCAGAAAAAAGTGGAACAATATCAGATATTTTTTTTAAAAAAGGTTCTCAAATAGATGCAAAAGATCTTCTTTTAAAATTTGAATAATATTTTGTATTTATAATTATTATTTTTTACGTACATAGAAGATACTTATATTTATATTATTAGAAAACATTGAAATTTTTTTTAAACTCTTCCAATGTTAATGTGTCAGAAATTGGTTTGTCCCATCTCACTCTGAATATTCTTGGAAACCTTAATGAAATGGATGATTTATGTCTTTTACTATTCATTATTTCATCAAAAGCGATTTCAAAAACTAATTCTTTTTTAACTTCTAAAATAGGACCAAACCTATTAATTGTGTTGGTCTTTATCCATTTATTAATTTTTTTTAATTCATCATCTGAGAAACCGGAATATGATTTGCAAATTGGTAAAATGTTTGATGAAGAGAAAAGTCCAAATGTAAAATCTGAATATAAAGAACTTCTTTTTCCGTGTCCTCTTTTTGCATACATTAGTATAGCATCAACGTGCTTTGGGTTTCTTTTCCATTTGTACCAAAAACCTTTTTGCCTTCCAGAATTATATGAACTTTTTTTGGATTTAATCATTATACCTTCATATCCAAATTGATTAGTTCCTTCTTCTTTTATTGTTTTTAAATTCTTCCAGTTTTTAAAATTAATTTCTTTTGAATAATCAATATTCTTAAGATTTGAAATCTTGATCCATTTTTCTAAAATTTTTTTTCTTCGAAATAAGGGTTGATTTCTCAAATCAATTTTTTGAAAAAATAAAATGTCATATGCTTTTATAAAAGATGGAAACATTTCTATAATTTTTTTATCAGGTTTTTTTCTGTTTAATCTTTTCTGAAGTTTATTGAAATTCTCAGGGTTAAAGTTCTTACCAACTAGTAATTCTCCGTCAAAAACTAAGGTTTTTGAATTTTTTTTAAAAAACTTCTCGATTTCTGGAAAACTTTCCCTAATTTCTTCTCCTCCTCTGGAAAATACTCTAATTTTATCTCGATTTACTGAAACCTGTATTCTTATTCCGTCCCATTTCCATTCAGCTAAAAAATCTTTATAATCTAATTTTATCAAATCGTCATAATTGATTGGATTTGCTAACATTAAAGGGTGGTACATATCTAAAAAGTTAATTTTAGGTTTTTCAGATTTATTTTCCAACCAATTAAAAAGCTCTTCGTAAGGAGGTTTTAATCCGTTCCAAATGGTTTCAATTTCATCTATTTTTTTTTCGCCAAAGTGTGCCAAGCTTAATTTTACCAATCTTGCTGATACTCCAATTCGAAAATTTCTTGTTACTATTTTTATAAGAGCCCATCTCTCATTTGCACCAAATGTATCCAAATAATTTTCTAATATTGGCACTATTTGTTTTGGTTCTGTTTTTTCAAATTTATCTATTAATTCTTGAATACTTGGATAAGAAGTTTCACTATTATTATTTGGCCATATTAAAGAAACAGTTTCGGCAAAATCACCAACATAATCATATGAAAAATTAAATAAATTATCATCAATTCGTCTCTTAATTAACTCTTTAAACATTGAAATATTTACATTTTTAACTTTTAAATTTCCTGATAAAATTCCAATTACTAAGCCTCTCTCAGGATTTTTATTGACTTTACAATATTCTGATATTAACAATATTTTTTTATTTCTTCCATTAGCAAGAAGTAAACTTTCTAATAATTGAGCAAAATTTTTCACAATTTAATTTCCTTCTTCTCTATTTATAAAACGTAATGGTTTTGAATTAATTGAATTTTCTTTGCACCAATATGTCAGAGCGTCCTCTCTTCCGTGTGTTACCCAAACTTTTTTAGCTTGGGAATTTAATATGTTATTTGTCAATTCAAACCAATCGGAATGATCAGAAATTACTAAAGGTATTTCGATTTGATTTTGTTTTACTCTCTGTTTTATAGTCATCCAACCAGAAGCAAGACATAATTTTTTATTTATAAACCTATTCGACCATGAACTTTTAATTGAAGAAGGGGGAGCTATAATTATTTTGTTAATCAAATCTTTTTCTTTTTTATTTTTAACATGTTCATAACTACCCAAAAAAATTCCATTTTTTACATAATAATCACAAATTTTTTTCAAAGAACCATGTATAAATACTGTTTCATCATACCCAACCTCCCTAAGAAGTGAAATAAGTCTTTGAGATTTGCCTAAAGAGTATGCTCCAACTAAAAAAGTTTGATCATCTTTTTTTTTTATTTCATTTGTAAGCTTTTTTATTTCTGATCTTGGATTAGGATGCTTAAAAATTGGTAATCCGAAAGTAGCTTCTGTTATTAAAAAATCACACTTAGTTTCTTCAAAACTAACACAACTTTTATCATTAATCGTCTTAAAATCACCTGTAATAAGTATTTTATTTTTTTTATTGGAAATTAAAATTTGTGAACTTCCTAATATGTGACCAGCAGGAACAAACTTTATTCTTATATTATTCATGATTATTTCATCATTATATTTTATAACTTGAAAGTTTCTCGCACAATTTACCCCATATCTTATTTTCATTATTTCTATGGTTTCTTTGGTAGCTAGTACATTCTCGTGACCTGGTTTAGCATGATCAAAATGTGAATGAGTTATTATAGCATTCTTTACTGGCTTATAAGGGTCGATATAAGCATCTATCTGCTCTATATATAAATTATGGTTTATCATAACAAAAAAATTTTAAACACTCCAAAGGAACTTTTATCCCATCCATTGAATAAATGGATGATTGCGAAAGGATGGAAATGGTTTCCTCATCAAATTGAATCTGTATACTTTGCAACCACACATGATAATATATTAATTATTTCTCCAACAGGAACTGGCAAGACCTTGAGTGGTTTTTTACCATCTTTTTTAGATATTTATAATAAAAACATTCATAATAAAATTCATACATTATATGTTTCACCTCTTAAAGCGTTAGTTAGTGATATTGAGAAAAATATTAATGTTCCAATAAGGTTTTTAAATTTACCAGTGAGCGTTGAAACAAGAACTGGAGATACTTCTCAAACAAAAAAGAATAATCAATTAAAAAATCCACCAAACTTTTTGATGATTACACCTGAAAGCTTAGCTTTATTGATTTCAAGAAAAGATTCCTTTAATTTATTTAGTCATTTAAAATTTTTGATAATTGATGAACTTCATGTTTTTTTGAATTCAAAGAGAGGTGATTTATTAAATTTAAATATTTCAAGATTAAAAAAAATATCTAATAAAATAAAGATAATTGCTATGACTGCTACACCGAATTCGATAGATTATGCTAAAAAGTGGATTTCACCTGGTATAACTAAAGTAATAGAATCTAATAATGATATAAAACCAATAATTAAAATTTTAAGTCCCAAAGATAAAATACCTTGGTTTGGACATTCTGCAAATTATGCAATTAAGGATATTTACAAAATTTTAAAAGGAAAACATAAAACAATTATCTTTGTTAATACAAGGGCTCAAGTTGAAAAAATATTTCATGAATTGTGGAAAATTAATGATAATAAAATTAAAATTGCTTTACATCATGGTTCATTAGAAAAGGATATCAGAAAGAAAATTGAAGACAATATGAGTCTAGGTAATCTAGATTGCATTGTATCAACTAGTTCTTTAGATTTAGGTATTGATTGGGCAGATATTAATTTAATTATTAATATTGGATCACCTAAATCATTAAATAGGTTAAAACAAAGAATAGGAAGATCTAATCATAGATTAGACCTTCCTAGTAAATGTATTTTGGTACCAACAAATACTTTTGAATTTGTAGAATGTTATGCTGCAAAGAAAGAAATTTTAAAAAATAAATTTGATGAGTTTACTCCAAAAAAAGGTAGTTTAGATGTTCTTTCTCAACATATTTGTGGTATAAGCTGTTGTTCTCCTATAGTTCCTGAAAGATTATTTCATGAAATAAAACAATCTTTTCCTTACAATTATATTACAAAACCTGTTTTTTTTGAAGTTTTTAATTTTGTTAAAAATGGAGGATATTCCTTAAAACATTATGATGAATATAATAGATTAAGAAAACTTTCTGATAACACTTTTGTAATTAATAACTCTAAGTTTGAAAGGAAATATAAAATGAATGTTGGAACAATCATAGAAGCTCCAATGTTAAAAATTAAAACTAAAAATCAATTCTTAGGTTATATAGAAGAAAGATTTATTTCAAATTTAAAAAAAGGAGATACTTTTTTATTTTCTGGGGAAGTTTTTCAATTAGAAAGCTTAAAAGGATTAAATGTTTTTGTAAGAAAAACTTCAAATCAAAATGCAAAAATTCCTGTTTATTATGGAGGTAATATTTCAATTTCTTCTAACCTTTCTTCCGCAGTGAAAAATTTAATAGAACAAAAAGAAAATTGGTTTCATTTTCCTTTGCAAATAAAGAAATGGTTGGAATTACAAGAAAAAAAATCAATTATCCCTGTTAATAAACAAATTCTTGTTGAAGTTTTTCCATTTAATAATAAGTATTTCACTGTTATCCATTCTTTTTTAGGTAGAAACGTAAACCAAACAATTGGTTTTTTGTGTTTGAGGAGAATGAAAGAAAATGGAGAAAAGCCTTTAGGTTTTTCAATAAATGATTATGGTTTGGCTCTTTGGTCATTAAAAAAACCTTTGGATATTATTAAATTGTTTGATGAAAATCTTATGATTGATGAGTTTGAAAAATGGATTCAAGAAACTCCTTTAACTAAAAAAAAATTTAGAGATATTGCATTGATATCAGGTTTAGTTGAAAAAAAACTTCCAGGAAAAGAAAAAACAGGAAAACAAGTTTTATTCAGTACTGATATTATTTTTGATGTCCTTAATAAATATGAACCAAATCATATTCTGTTGAAAGCTGTCAGAGATGACGTTATGTTTAGTATAATAGGAGGAGATAAATTAAAAGAAGTTTTAATAAGAATTAAGGATAATTTAATTATTAGAAATTTAAATCAAATTTCGCCTTTATCCTTTCCATTAGTACTAGAGTCAGGAAAACAAATTATAAGTAATGAAGAAAAAAACGAATATATTGCAGATGAATTAGAAACTAAAATTTTTAAATCTTTTGAGAATTATAATAAAATAAGTAAAAAATATGATTGATTTTGCTAATCAAAAGTTTGAAATGATGCCTGAAGGTTCAATATTTTGGATAGATAAAAAAATTTTAATATTAGCAGATCTTCATCTTGAAAAAGGTTCATATTTCCATTCTGAAGGACAATTTATTTCACCTTATGATACAATAGATAGTATAAAAAAATTAGAAAAATGTATTGAAAAATCAAATCCTTCAAAAATAATTTTTTTGGGTGACACTTTTCATGATAAAAATAGTGTCAAAAGAATGGATAGTTCCAATATTAAAAGGTTTATAAATATCTTTAATAACTTTGATTGCTGTTTGATAAAAGGAAATCATGATGAAAATTTAATTTCTGATTATTTTAGTTTTGTAGATAACACTATTATAAATGAGATTGCATTTACTCATAAGATAGAATTCTTTAAGAAATTTGAAGTTTCAGGGCACTTCCATCCAATTGCATGTTTGAATTACAAAGGTATAAAGATAAAGAACAAATGTTTTGTTTTCACAAAAAATAAGATAATACTACCTTCATTCGGAACTTTTACTGGCGGAATGAATATAAGGGATATAAATTTTGGAAATGAAAATAAAAAAGATATTAAAATCTTTATGATAATGAATAAAAAAATAATTCATGTTAATTTTAAATATTTAATGTAAATATTTGTTTAATATTATATAATATTACAAAACTAAATCATATATATTTTTCAAAAATTGAATTCAAGTTCAATTTAGCATCAAATTGTTTAGCTAATAAAAATAAACCTCCAATTTTTCTTTGTATTAAAAGTGTTTCAAAATCTGGTAGTGTTAATTTCTCTTTACTATTTTCTATTAGAAACTTTATCTCATTAATTGAATTTTGTATGATTAAAGAGTTGAAATCAAATTCTTCGTTTTTTCTTAGTGGAGATGTTATTTCATATAATGTACTAACTATCGCTTGAGAAAAAGCATTATCATCATTTCCAATTATCTTTAAGTCTCTAAGACATTCCTTTGTCTGATTGCTTTTTTTTTGAAGAATGGACTTAAGAAGATTAAGAAATTTTTTTGATGTATCTTTATTTATTTTGGTAGTTGCTCCAAAATCTAATAATACAATTTTGTCAGTATTTTTTTCTATATAAAAATTTGCAAAGTTCGGATCAGTTTGCATTAAATTGAAATCAAAAATTTCTTTAAAAAATAAATATAATAAATCATAGATTATTTGATTTTTTATTTTTTGGTTTTTACTTTTAGAATAGTTAATTGGTTCTCCTTCTATAAAATCCATCGAAATAGAAGTTTCAGTTGTGAATTCATCGTAAATATTTGGAATTTTAAATTTTTTTTCAGTTCTAATCAAATCAATGAATTTTTTTTGATAATTGGATTCTCGTAAGTAATCTGTTTCTTGTTCTAATTGTTTTTGTGCAGATTTCATTAATTTATCAAGATCAATTTGGGGTGGAACTATCTTACTTGTTTTCAATAAAAGTGATAAATTACTAATATCGCTTTTTATACTTTTTTTTACTCCAGGATATTGAATTTTAATTACAATTTTTTTTCCTTTTTTTGTTTCAGCAAAATGAACTTGTCCAATTGATGCAGATGCAATTGGATTAACATCAAAGTAGTTAAATTTTTTTAGGAATTTATCACCAATACTATTTGACAAAACTGATTTTAATTGTTTTGGAGGCATAATATCGGCATCTTTTCTTAGAAGAGATAATGTGTTGACAGCCTCCTCTGGTAGAAAATCACTTCCTTCTAAAGAAATAAGTTGACCAATTTTAAGAGCTGCTCCTCTCATTTTAGAAACACTTTCTACAAATTTACGTATATTTTGATCACTTTGTATTAATTCCTTAAAATTAGGTTTATTACCCTTAAAGTATTCAACAGTAGCTGATGAAATAACGTTTCTAGTAATACCAAGTGTCATTGAACTGAATTCTAGAAATCTAGAAACTCTTCCCACTGGTACAGGAGTTTGTTTATTTTTTTTTTCCATTGTTAATATATTAATATTTTTAGTTTGAGGTATTATTTGGTTATTTGACAAAATGAAGAGATAATAGGATTTAGCTTTTATTCAATAAAAAATTAATTTACAAATATTAAATTTTAAAAAAATTAAAAATATATTTATTTTGTTTCAAAAGTTTGATTTACTTTAATAATAAATAAATAATATTTTTTTAACCTTAAAAATAACGGATATTTATATGAATTTTGAATTATCTGAAGATCAAAAATCTCTTCAACAAAATTTAAAAAAGTTTTGTTCAAATGAACTTTCGAATTTATCGAAGGAAATTGAAAATAAAGACTTTCCTGTTCCTTCAAATATTTGCAAAAGAATTGCTAGTTTAGGATATTTAGGTGTTAATCTTCCAAGAAAATATGGAGGAGGGGGGTTAAAAAATATTGACGCTGTTATTGTTTTAGAAGAATTTGCAAAGATATCTTCAGCTGTTGCTTTTCCTGTTTTTGAATCTAGTTTTGGTCCTGCTCTAGCAATAAATCATTTTGGTTCAAAAAAACTTTGTGAAAAATTATTACCAAAAATTTGTAATGGTGATATAACAATGGCTATATCTATGTCTGAACCAGAAGCAGGGTCAGCTCTAACTGATTTAAAAACAAAAATTATAAAAAGGAATAAAAAATATTTTTTAAATGGCTCAAAAAGGTGGTGTTCTGGTGCAGGTCATGCAGATTATTACCTAGTTTATTGTAATTTTGGAAAAGAACTTTCAGCTAAATCTATTGGAGCCGTTGTTGTTCATAAAGAACAAAAGGGTGTTTCATTTGGCAAGTTGGAAAATCATATGGGGTTTAGGGGTATACCCTCGAGAGATATTTTTTTTGATAATGTTGAAATAGATCCTGAGGATATTGTAGTAGGAGATGGTGGATTTAAAAAATTAATGCAGGCTTTTGATTTAGAAAGATGTGGAAATACAACTATGAGCCTTGCTCTTTCACAATCTGCCTTTGACTATGTTTTGGAATATGTAAAAGAGAGAAAACAATTTGGTAAACCAATTATGGAATTTCAAGCAGTCCAATTACATTTAGCAGAAATGAAAATGAAATTAGAAGCATCTAGACTTTTACTATATCAAGCTGTTTCTAGTTCAGATAATGGATTACCTTCTTTAGTTAACAGCTCTATTGCTAAATGCTATGCTAATGAGACATCAAGAGAAATTACAAGTAAATCTTTACAACTTATGGGAGCTTATGGTTATTCAAAATCATATCCATTAGAACAAAAGATGCGAGACTCATGGGGATGGGGGATTGCTGGTGGGACTATAGACATTCAAAAAATTAATATTGCTTCCTCTTTATTAGGAAAGAGATTTAATCAAAGAAAATAACATTTATATATAATAAAATTATTTTTATCAAAAATTTTTAATCATAATCATAGACGAATGTAAAATGATTATAGACGAATGTGAAATGAATTGTTAAAAAGTACTAAAGATTCGGCAAAAAACTATGGTTATTAAAATTTGTCATTTACTTTTTTAGATTTGATATTATATCTATCTCGGGGGAGCATAAATGGGTAATTTCCTTTTTGATTATTTACCAATAGTAATTTTCCTTGGTCTAGCTATAGTTCTTGGAATTCTTTTACTTTTTTCATCAATGTTGATTGCACACAGAAATCCTGATGCCGAAAAAACATCAGCTTATGAGTGCGGATTTAACGCTTTTGATGACGCAAGAATGAAATTTGATGTTAGGTTTTATTTAGTTGCAATACTTTTTATTATTTTTGACTTAGAAGTAGCTTTTTTGTTTCCATGGGCAGTAAGTTTTAAAGAAATTGGATTATTTGGTTATCTATCAATGATTGTTTTTCTTGCAGTATTAACTGTTGGTTTTATTTATGAGTGGGGTAAAGGTGCATTAGAATGGCAGTAGAATATTCTTATGGTGACAAAAATATTGATAGAGATATTTTTTATCCATCTATAAAGGATAAAGGATATGTTTTAACGTCTGTTCAAGACGTAGTAAATTGGGCAAGAACAGGTAGCCTTCATTGGATGACTTTTGGGTTGGCTTGCTGTGCAGTAGAAATGATGCACACTTCAATGCCACGTTATGACTTAGAACGTTTTGGAACAGCACCAAGAGCAAGTCCTAGACAATCTGATTTGATGATAGTAGCTGGAACTCTAACTAATAAAATGGCTCCAGCTTTAAGAAAGGTTTATGATCAAATGCCTGAACCAAGATATGTGATTTCTATGGGTTCATGTGCTAATGGAGGTGGTTATTATCATTATTCATATTCAGTAGTAAGAGGGTGTGACAACATAGTTCCTGTAGATATCTATGTCCCTGGATGTCCACCTACTGCAGAAGCTTTATTATATGGAATACTTCAGTTGCAGAGAAAAATCAGAAGAACTGGTACAATTAAAAGGTAATCTTAATGGATGGTTTTTTTAGTGACTTGATAAATCTTTTAAATGTTAATTTCCAAGATGATTTAGATAGTAATAATTTTTCAAACGGAGAGCTTACAATTACTATCAATCCACCTGCTATTAAAAAAATCATTGACTTTCTATTTGATAATTCTGAATGCCAATTTAAAACTCTGATTGATATTACAGCTGTTGATTTTCCAAGTAGAAAAGTTAGATTTGATGTTGTTTATCATTTACTTTCAATGGCGCAAAATAAAAGAATTAGGATTAAATTTGAAGTAGACGAAACTGATATCATACCCTCTGTTAGTTCAACGCATTTTGGAGCCAATTGGTTAGAAAGAGAAGTTTTTGATATGTATGGTTTATCATTCTCAAACCATCCAGATTTAAGAAGAATTCTTACTGATTACGGTTTTCAAGGTCACCCCTTGAGGAAAGATTTTCCAACATCTGGTTATCAAGAAGTTAAGTATGACGAGGAACAAAAAAAAGTTGTATATCAACCAGTCAGTTTGACTCAAGAATATAGACAGTTCGATTTTCTTAGTCCTTGGGAAGGAGCTAAATATTTGGAATCTGACAAATAATTTCTAAGGTTTAAAAATGAATTTTGAAAACAACAGCACTAAAAATAATAAAAAAGAAAATAAAATTAGAAATTTTAATATTAATTTTGGTCCGCAACATCCAGCTGCTCATGGAGTTCTAAGAATGGTTTTAGAATTAGATGGTGAGTTAGTTGAAAGGTGCGATCCTCATATAGGTCTGCTTCATCGAGGAACGGAAAAGTTAATGGAAAGTAGAACATATCTGCAAAATTTACCATATTTTGATAGATTAGATTATGTTGCCCCAATGAATCAAGAACATGCATGGTGTTTAGCAATTGAAAAACTTATTAATATTGAAATACCTTACAGAGCATCTTTGATAAGGGTTTTATTTTGTGAAATTGGTAGAGTTTTAAGCCATCTTTTAAATGTTACAACTCAAGCGATGGATGTAGGCGCTTTGACTCCTCCTTTGTGGGGATTCGAAGAACGTGAGAAATTGATGGTTTTTTATGAAAAAGCAAGTGGAGCTAGACTTCATGCAGCATATTTTAGACCAGGTGGTGTTCATCAAGATTTGCCTGAAAGGTTAATTGAAGAAATTTATGAATGGGCTGAAAGTTTTCCAAAGGTTTTAGATGATATTGAAGAGCTTTTAACAGAAAATAGAATATTTAAACAAAGGAATGTCGACATTGGTATAGTGTCAAAGGATCAAGCCCTTAAGTGGGGTTTTTCTGGAGTCATGGTTAGAGGATCAGGTATGGCTTGGGATCTTAGAAAAGCTCAACCGTATGAATGTTACAATGATTTTAATTTCGACATTCCTGTTGGAAAAAAAGGGGATTGTTACGATAGATATCTTTGTAGATTGCTTGAATTAAGGGAAAGTACAAATATTATTAAACAATCTATTAAAATGTTAGGGGATTGTAAGGGACAAGATGTTTTGGAAAGAGGTAAATTAGCTCCTCCTAAAAGAAAAGATATGAAGCATTCTATGGAAGCACTTATTCATCACTTTAAGCTCTATACTGAAGGCTTTCATGTTCCTAAAGGCGAAGTATATTCTAGCGTAGAGGCTCCAAAAGGTGAATTTGGTGTATATCTTGTTTCTGATGGAAGTAATAAACCTTATAAAGCAAAAATAAAAGCGCCTGGTTTTAGTCATCTTTCAGCAATTGAAGATATTTGTAGAGGGCATCAACTTGCTGATGTTTCAGCAATACTTGGATCTATTGACGTTGTTTTTGGGGAGATTGATAGATAATGTTAAGGAGACTTTCTTCAAATCAGCCTAAATTTTTTGAATTCACAAAAGAAAACTTATTGTGGGCCAAAGAGCAAATAAAAAAATATCCTTCTGGAAGACAGGCAAGTGCAGTAATTCCGATACTTTGGAGAGCTCAAGAGCAGGAGGGTTGGATATCTAAACCTGCAATTGATTATATTGCTGAGTTGTTAAATATGTCTTCAATAAGAGTATTTGAAGTTGTAAGTTTTTATTTTATGTTTCATTTGCATCCTGTCGGTAATATTGCTCATGTTCAAATATGTGGGACTACACCATGTATGTTAAGAGGAAGTGAAGATATTGTTGAGATCTGCAAAAAGGAGATTTCTTCAGAACCTCATACTTTATCAGAGGATGGTAAATTTAGCTGGGAAGAAGTTGAATGTCTAGGTGCTTGCGCAAATGCTCCTTTGGTGCAATTGGGGAAAGATTATTATGAGGATTTGACAAAAGAAACATTTCTAGATTTACTTGCTGACCTAAAAAAAGGAATTGTTCCTCAGCCAGGTTCAAGAATAAAAAAGTTTTCCTGCGAGCCAAGTAATTTTGTCAAATCTAAAGATAATTTAAATGATGAAAAGTTTAATGCATCTGTACAATTAGCAGTCTTAAAAAAAGATACGCTTGAAAAGATTTCTGGAAAAAAAGAATAATAGAAAGTATATGAATGTTAGAAGAAAAAGATAAAATATTTCCTAATCTTTATGGTTTTTTAGATAGAAGTTTAAAAGGAGCTTTAGCTAGAGGTTCTTGGGATCAAACAAAAAAATTCATAGCTAATGGCCAAGATTGGATTATAGAAGAAATTAAAGCTTCAGGATTAAGAGGAAGGGGTGGAGCTGGCTTCCCAACTGGTTTGAAATGGTCTTTTATGCCTAAAAAAAGTGATGGACGTCCATCCTATCTTGTTGTTAATGCGGACGAGTCAGAACCTGGAACCTGTAAAGACAGGGAAATCATAAGACATGAACCACATTCTTTGATAGAGGGTTGTTTAATTGCAAGTTTTGCAATTAATGCCAATGTTGCTTACATTTATATTCGTGGAGAATACATCAGAGAAAGAGAAGCTTTGCAAGTTGCTATAGACGAAGCCTATGAAAATAATCTTTTAGGTAAAAATGCGTGTGGAAGCGGTTGGGACTTTGATTTATATTTACATCATGGAGCTGGGGCTTACATCTGCGGAGAAGAAACAGCATTAATTGAAAGTCTAGAGGGAAAAAAAGGCATGCCAAGAATGAAGCCACCTTTTCCTGCTGGTGCTGGCTTATATGGATGCCCCACAACTGTAAATAATGTTGAGTCCATAGCTGTAGTTCCCACAATTTTAAGGAGAGGAAGTAATTGGTTTAATAATTTGGGGAGAAAAAATAATTCAGGTACAAAAATTTTTGCAATTTCTGGACATGTTAATAACCCCTGCGTTGTAGAAGAAGAGATGTCGATATCATTAAGAGAACTCCTTGAAAAACATTGTGGAGGTGTAATCGGAGGTTGGGAAAATTTAAAAGCTGTTATACCTGGAGGAGCATCTGTTCCTCTTTTACCAAGTAAACTATGTAATGATGCTATTTTAGATTTTGATTGGTTAAAAGAACAAAAATCAGGTTTGGGAACTGCAGCTGTAATTGTAATGGATAAAAGTACAGATGTAATAAAAGCAATTTGGCGATTATCTAAATTCTATAAGCACGAAAGTTGTGGACAGTGTACTCCTTGCAGAGAAGGCACAGGATGGATGATGAGAGTAATGGATAGACTTGTTAGGGGTGAAGCTGAAGTTGAAGAGATAGACATGCTTTTTGATGTTACTAAGCAGGTAGAAGGTCATACAATTTGTGCTTTAGGAGATGCAGCTGCATGGCCAATTCAAGGATTAATAAGACATTACAGACAAGAAATTGAAGATAGAATTATAAAAAATAAAAAAAATACAATTAATAATATTGCAGCGGAGTAAATTAATGTCTTCTAAAAGAGAAGTTTTAATTGATGGTCAAAATTATAGCTTTGATTCATCTTTAACAATAATTCAGGCTTGTGAAGAGATTGGGATTGAAATTCCTAGATTTTGTTATCATGAAAGATTATCAATAGCAGGTAATTGTAGAATGTGTCTGGTTGAAGTAGTCGGCGGTCCTCCTAAACCTGTAGCTTCATGTGCTATGCAAATTAAAGATCTAAGACCTGGGCAAGACGGTGCACCACCAGAAATTAAAACAAAATCAAAAATGGTTAAGGATGCTAGAGAAGGTGTGATGGAATTTTTACTGATTAATCATCCTTTAGATTGCCCCATTTGTGATCAAGGTGGAGAGTGTGACCTTCAAGATCAAGCTGTACATTATGGAATTGATTTTACTAGATATTTTGAACCTAAAAGAGCAGTTGATGACATTAATCTCGGTCCTTTAGTAGAAACCCATATGACAAGATGTATTTCTTGCACAAGATGTGTTAGATTTACTACTGAAGTAGCAGGAATTGATCAGATGGGACAGACTGGAAGAGGAGAAGACAGTGAAATAACTAGTTATCTAAATCAAACTTTAAATAGTGAGCTACAAGGAAATATTATTGACCTATGTCCTGTTGGAGCTCTAACTTCAAAACCTTATGCATTTACTGCTAGATCATGGGAGTTGAAAAAAACTGACAGTATAGATGTGATGGATGCATTAGGTTCAAATATTCGTATTGATACTAAAGGAAGAGAAGTAAAAAGAATACTTCCAAGAAATAACGACGAAATCAATGAAGAATGGATTTCAGATAAAACTAGATTTGTGTGGGACGGTTTAAAAAGACAAAGGTTAGACAAGCCTTATATTAGAATAAATGGTAAATTAACTCCTGTAACTTGGAATGAAGCTTTTGATAAGGCTTCTGAATATTTAAAAGATAAAAAAGTTTTAGGTATTGTCGGTGATTTAGTAAATTGTGAAAGTATTTTTGCCCTCAAAGATTTAGTTTCAAAAATTTCTGGAGATGTTGAGTGCAGACTTGATAATACTTTTTTTACAAATAAAAATAAATCGGGTTACCTTGGTAATGCGACAATTGAAGATATAGATTTTTCAGATGAAATAATAATCGTTGGCTCAAATCCAAAATTAGAAGCACCTGTTTTAAATGCTAGGATAAGAAAAGCATGGTTAAATGGTTCTGTTATAAAATTAATTGGTGAAAATTGTGACCTTACTTACGATTACATAAATCTTGGTAATGGAACGAATTCACTCAAAAAACTGATTTCAAATAAATATACCAGCGATAAGGATAAAAGAATTTTAATTCTTGGATCTGGTGCTCTAAGGAATGATTATGGAGAAAATATATTAAATGGAATTAAATATTTTTGTAATACAAATGAATTTAAATTACTAATTTTACATACTTCAGCAAGTAAAGTTGGAGCAATGAGTTTAAATTTTGTTTCGGACGTAAAATTAGATGATTTATTTTCTAAATCTGATGTAATTTATAACTTAGGAGCAGATGAAATAGAAATTAATTCTGATAAATTTGTTATTTATCAAGGTAGTCACGGAGACAAAGGTGCAAATAGAGCTGATATTATATTTCCAGGAGCAGCATACACTGAAGAGAATGGTATTTTTGTTAATACAGAAGGAAGAGCACAATTAGCAAAAAGAGCTAATTTTCCTCCAGGAGAGGCAAAAGAAAATTGGTCCATTTTAAGGGCATTATCAAATTATGTTGGAAAAGAGTTAGAGTACAACGATATTTATGAATTAAGGAGAAAATTATTTACTTCTTATCCTGATTTAGAAAAATTCAATCACCCTGAAACGGCTGACATATCACAATATGATAAATTTGAAATACCCAACGATGTTGTTTTTAAAAATATTTTTAATAATTTTTACAATACTAATCCAATAGCTAGAGCTAGCTTAGTTTTGAATGAAATGTTTAAACTTTCTTTAAATTCAAAAAAAATAATTGCAGCAGAGTAGGAGCGATTAATGGAGTTTTTTACTAGTAATTTTGGACAATTTTTAATTATATTAGCTCAATGTCTTTTAGTTTTGATTTGTGTTTTAGTAAGTTTAGCTTTCTTAATGTACGCTGACAGAAAGATATGGGCAGCAGTGCAAATGAGAAAGGGACCAAATGTAGTTGGTGCTTTTGGTTTATTACAGACGTTCGCTGATTTTTTAAAATATATAGTTAAAGAAGTTGTTATTCCAGCAGGAGCTGATAAAGTAGTATTCTTTTTAGCTCCTTTGATAACTTTTATTTTAGCTGTAATCGCTTGGGCTGTTATTCCTTTTAATGATGGCTGGGTTGTTTCTAATATAAATGTTGGAATTTTGTTCATATTTGCAGTTTCAAGTCTTGAAGTTTATGGTGTGATTATGGGAGGATGGGCTTCAAATTCAAAATATCCCTTTTTAGGTAGTTTGAGATCTGCTGCTCAAATGATTTCATATGAAGTTTCCATTGGTTTAATAATTATTGGTGTCCTTCTATCAACTGGTTCTTTAAACCTTACTCAAATTGTCCTTGCTCAAGAAGGAAGATATGGTGCTCTAAGTTGGTATTGGCTTCCACATTTTCCAATGGTTATTCTTTTCTTTATATCTGCACTTGCAGAAACTAATAGACCTCCATTTGATTTACCTGAAGCTGAAGCTGAATTAGTTGCTGGTTTTCAGGTAGAATATTCTTCCATGCCTTTCCTACTTTTTATGATTGGCGAGTTAATGGCTGTTGTATTAATGTGTTGTTTGATAACTATCCTGTTTTTTGGTGGTTGGTTATCTCCGATTCCAGGTATTCCTGATGGTTTCTTTTGGATGTTTTCAAAAATTCTTTTTTTCTTTTTTCTTTTTGCTATGGTAAAAGCTACAGTACCAAGATTCAGATATGATCAGTTAATGAGATTAGGCTGGAAAGTATTTTTACCAATTTCTTTAGCTTGGGTGATGATTGTTGCAACATTTGCCCAATTTGGAGTTCCAGGATATGCCAGATGGGTAACAGGAGGTTAAAATGAGTTCTATTAATTGGAAAAAAAGCATTTATTATTTTTTGTTAACTGATTTTTTAAAAGGGTTTAAAGTCGCATTCCGTTATTTTTTTTCTAGAAAAGTAACCATTAACTACCCTCATGAAAAAGGTTCTCTTTCATCTAGGTTTAGAGGAGAGCATGCTTTGAGAAGATATCCTAATGGTGAAGAAAGGTGCATAGCTTGTAAGCTTTGTGAAGCTATCTGTCCTGCTCAAGCCATTTCAATTGATGCAGAACCAAGAGATGATGGGTCTAGAAGAACTACGAGATATGATATAGATATGACTAAATGTATTTATTGTGGTTTTTGTCAAGAATCTTGTCCAGTTGATGCTATAGTTGAAGGTCCTAATTTTGAATTTTCTACAGAAACTAGAGAAGAGTTGTTTTATAATAAGGAAAAATTATTAGATAATGGAGATAGGTGGGAAGCTGAAATTTCTAAAAATTTAGAGATAGACATCCCTTACAGATAAATTAATAATAATATATATTACCAAAAATTTTAATAGGTTCGTTTATGATTTTTTCAGATTTAATTTTTTACGTATTTTCATTGATGACTATTTTTTCTGCCGTATTTGTTATTATATCTAGAAACCCTGTTCATTCAGTTCTTTGGTTAATACTTTCCTTTATTTCGGTTGTATGCCTATTTATATTGCTTAAAGCAGAATTTTTAGCCATGCTTTTGATGATTGTTTATGTAGGTGCAGTAGCTGTATTATTCTTATTTGTTGTTATGATGTTGGATGTTGATTTTGCTGAATTAAAGACAGGACTATCAAAATATATACCTATTGCTGTTTTGATAGGTAGTTTAATAATTTTTCAATTTCTGGTAATGATCGGTAATTGGAAATTTTTCAAAGATATAGATAAAAATCTTGCAGCAAAAGATATTTCTGAAGAAAATACAATTGCATTAGGAAAACTTCTATATACTGAATATGTTCTCTTGTTCCAATTGGCAGGACTTGTTTTATTGGTTGCAATGGTTGGTTCAATTGTATTGACTCTTAGGCATAAAGAAAATGTCAAAAAGCAGAATATTATTGAACAAATATATCGTTCTCCAAAAGAGACAGTAGAATTGAAAAAAGTAAAACAAGGAGAAGGCTTATGATTGGGATTGAACACTACCTGACTGTTTCAGCAATTCTATTAGTTATAGGTATTTTTGGAATTTTTCTAAATCGAAAAAATATAATTATTATGTTAATGTCAGTTGAATTAATTTTATTATCTGTAAATTTAAATTTTGTTGCATTTTCCTCTTTTATAGGAGATTTAGTTGGTCAAATATTTACTTTTTTTGTACTCACTGTTGCTGCAGCAGAGGCTGCTATAGGTTTAGCTATCATAGTTTGTTTCTTTAGAAATAAAGGTACTATTGCTGTAGAAGATGTAAATGTTATGAAAGGTTGAAAATTGATTACTGCAATTATTTTTTTACCTTTAATTTCTTCAATTATTTCTGGTTTTTTTTATAAATTAATTGGAGAAAAAACTTCTATAATGATAACCACCTTATCAATATTCATCTCTGCAACTTTGAGTTGGATTGTTTTTTTTACATTCGATATTAAAAATCAAATAAATTTTGAGATACTTGATTGGATAAACTCAGGAAATCTAAAAGTTTCTTGGGCAATATTAATAGATAGCTTGACAGTAATAATGTTGGTTGTAGTGACGTCAGTGTCTGCTCTAGTACACTTATATTCATTTGGCTACATGGCCAAAGATTATAATTGGAAGAGCAATGAACTTTATAAAGCAAGGTTTTTTTCTTATTTATCTTTTTTTACTTTTACAATGTTAGTCTTAGTAACTTCCAATAATTTGGTTCAAATGTTTTTTGGATGGGAAGGTGTAGGAGTTGCTTCATATTTACTTATTGGTTTTTATTATAAAAAACAAAGTGCTAATAATGCTGCAATGAAAGCATTTATAGTTAATAGGGTAGGTGATTTTGGTTTTGCGTTAGGAATTTTTTTATTGTTTTCATTAACAGGATCACTCACCTTTACAGATATTTATAAAAATTTGGATTTTCATTCTCAATCAATTTTTTCGTTCTTAGGTTATGATTTTGTAGCTTTAGAATTAATTTCAATACTTCTTTTTTTAGGAGCAATGGGAAAATCTGCACAATTTATTTTACATACCTGGCTTCCTGATGCTATGGAGGGTCCAACCCCTGTTTCTGCTTTGATACATGCTGCAACAATGGTAACTGCTGGTGTTTTTTTAGTTTGTAGAATTTCACCAATCTTAGAAATAACTGAATTTTCAAAAAATGTTATAATTATTGTTGGAACAGTTACTGCTTTATTTGCTGCAACAGCTGCATTAGTTCAGAATGATATTAAAAGAGTTATAGCTTACTCTACTTGCTCTCAGTTAGGATATATGTTTGTTTCTGCAGGCGTTGGTTTTTATCATGGCGCAATGTTTCATTTATTTACTCATGCTTTTTTTAAAGCATTACTTTTTCTTTGTGCTGGTTCAGTAATTCATGCAATGCACCATGAACAAGATTTAAGAAATTATGGTGGTTTAAGAAAAAAAATACCAGTAACTTTTTGGTGTATGATTATTGGTACTATTTCAATCACAGGTTTAGGTATTCCTTTTGGGTATGATCTAATTCACTTGCCAATTGGAATGGCTGGATTTGCGTCCAAAGACTCAATTATTGAAGCAGTTTTTGCAAATGGTTCCAGTATTTCTGAAGTTTCTTTTTGGATATTAATACTTGCTGCAATTATGACAAGTTTTTATAGTTGGCGTTTAATTTTTTTAACTTTTTTTGGTTCTTTTAGAGGTAACTTAAAGGATTATAATAACGCTCATGAGTCTCCAATTGTTATGATAATCCCTTTAATTATTTTATCTTTAGGTGCTGTTTTTGCCGGAATTTTATTTTATAATATTTTTGTTGGGGATTATTCCAAATATTTTTTTGCAAAGTCAATAATACTTAATGAAAATAATACACTTCTTAAGGATTTTCATTATGTTTCTTGGTGGGTAAAATGTTCTCCATTTTTAGCAATGTTAATAGGTTTTTTAATTGCTTATTTATTTTACATTAAATTCCCTTTTTTCCCAAAATACCTAGCTGTTCAACACAATGGATTATATACTTTTTTTTTAAAAAAATGGTATTTTGATGAGCTTTATGAAATTTTGTTTATAAAGCCAACAAAAACTTTAGGTAAATTTTTATGGAGTTTTGGAGATGGAAAAGTTATTGATGGTTTTATAAATATTTTAGCTTTAAATTTTTTACCAAAAATTTCTAAATTAGCTTCCAAATTACAATCTGGTTATCTTTTTCATTACGCATTTGGTATTATTATTGGTTTAACTGGTTTAATTACCTGGTTTACAATTTTTAATAGTGGTAATTAAATATGACATATTTACTTTCATTAATAACTTTCTTTCCATTATTTGGAGCTCTATTGTTAGCTTTATTTGTCAAATCAAATGGAACAGCTAGTGATAGGAGTGCTAAAATATTAGCAATTTTTACTTCTTCATCAAATTTCTTGATTTCACTTTTCGTATTATTTAAATTTGACAGCTCAATTTCTTCATTTCAATTAGTTGAAGAGTATGCTTGGTTACCTGGTTTTAGCTACAAATTAGGGGTGGATGGGATATCAATTTTTTTTGTAATTTTGACAACATCTTTAATGCCTGTAATTTTTTTGTCTAGTTGGAATATTAAGGTTCGTGTTAAAGAATATATGATTTCTTTTTTAGTTTTAGAAACATTTATATTAGGTGTTTTTCTTTCTTTAGATTTATTTCTTTTTTATATTTTTTTCGAAGCTAGCCTTATCCCAATGTTTCTAATTGTTGGCATATGGGGTGGAGTTAATAGAATATATGCAGCATTTAAGTTTTTCTTATATACTTTGCTCGGTTCGATTTTAATGTTAATAGCAATGATTTTTATTTGGGTTGAAGCCGGTACAACTGACATTCCAACTTTAATGATTACAAATTTTAGTTCAAAGACTATTAATTTTTTAAACTTTGAAATTATAGGAGGTTTGCAAACATTATTATGGATTTGTTTTTTTGCTTCATTTGCTGTGAAATTACCTATGTGGCCTTTCCATACCTGGTTGCCTGATGCTCATGTTCAGGCACCTACATCTGGGTCTGTAGTTTTAGCAGCTATTTTACTTAAAATGGGAGGATATGGTTTTTTAAGATTTAGTTTGCCAATGTTTCCAGAAGCAAGTTTTATAATGCAGGACTTTGTTTATGTTATATCTGTAACAGCAATTATTTATACCTCTTTAGTAGCTTTAATGCAAAAAGATATCAAGAAACTAATTGCATATTCATCAGTTGCTCATATGGGTTTTGTCACAATTGGTATTTTTTCTTTTAATCAGCAAGGTTTAGATGGAGCTATATTTCAAATGTTAAGTCATGGTTTTATTTCTGCTGCGTTGTTTTTACTTATTGGTGTGATATATGACAGAATGCATACAAGAGAAATTGATGCCTTTGGTGGAATAGTATCAAGAATGCCTATCTATGCCCTTCTTCTTTTGTTTTTTACTATGGCTAATATTGGTTTGCCAGGTACCTCTGGATTTGTAGGTGAATTTCTAACTTTATTAGGTACATTTAAAGCAAATCCTGTAGTTGCATTTTTTTCTACGTTAGGAGTAGTACTTTCTGCGGCATATGCATTATGGTTATATAAGAGAGTAGTTTTTGGAGAATTAATTAAAGAGAGTTTAAAAAATTTAAAAGATATGTCAGCTAGAGAGGTTTGGGTTGTTGTTCCTTTAGTAGTGGCTACATTATTTTTGGGTATTTATCCATCAATAATATTAGATGTCACTGGTCTTGCTGTAGAAAATTTGTTAATTGGTTTAAATTTAGAGTAGATAAGTAATTTTTGAGGGACAAATGTTTAAAAATGATTTTTTTCTTGCACTTCCAGAAGTTGTTTTATCATTATTTGGAATAGTAATTTTAATGATAGGAGTATTTTTTTTCAAGAAAAAAAACCCTGAAATTTTGTTTTGGATTTCAACTGTATTTATTGGGTTAGTTACTTTGTTTTTTTATTTTGCAGCTGATTTAAGCTATCATGGTTTTAATGAATCTTTTAAGTTTGATGCTTATGGTAGTTTTTTTAAATCAATAATTTTTGCTAGTGCGGCTATAGTTTTAGGATTGAGCATAGATTATCTAAAAAAAATAAATTTATTAACTTTTGAATATCCCGTTTTAATTATTTTTTCAACTATCGGTATGTCAGTTATGATTTCA
>MDTG01401892.1_pt1 | contig 23232 bp, 39 predicted proteins | sample 811421 | NCBI WGS metagenome assembly MDTG01 (sample SAMN05326645, study PRJNA326480) | marine metagenome | isolation source: seawater | place: Pacific Ocean: South East | collected 2011
GTAGTGAAACGAAACAGCGCCGATGATAGTGTAGCATTTGCTATGTGAAAGTAGGACATTACCAGGCTCCAAATTGAGAAAGCCCGACTAGCAATAGTCGGGCTTTTTTACGTCTGCAGAAAAGTGAAAATGCAGCTGAAAGGTAAAAGGCATCAGGTAAAAGTAAAAGAATAAGTGATCCAAGTTAAGAAAACTAGATAATAAAATTCGCGAAAAATATGGGATAAGCGGGGATGACTTGGGATTTAGTGGGATAGCATTTTAAACAGTCTTTAAAATAGTGAAAGTTCAAAATGCTATTGTTTGTTCTAAAGAGCTGCTCTATTGAAGTTCTGAATTACTTTATATTTTATATGTTCGTTAGTAGCTTCGATAATCTCAATTCTAGCACCTTTATACCCAATCACATTTGAAGAATCTAGATCATACTCAACATCGTTATTAAATGCAGGACGAGCCAAGCTATTTGAAAACTCTCTATAGCCAATATTAATTTTACTACCTACCTTCCCGCTATATATTAATGTTTGTTGGAAAGAGTCATGTGTCAAAATCGGTTTTTTACGCCTTTCAAAGTTTGCATTGTCTGTACATGAAGCTGCATTAAATGCTGTGATCACACATAGCTCTTGTGTTTCTTTATAAGCCATTACCGCTCTCCAAGGATCAGCAAGGGCTGCTTTATCAATCATACCGCCTTCATTGTCGTTACTTGGCATATAAGTTTCAGTGTCTTTATCCTCACCTTTTTTAATGTAGTAACCAGCATGCAGATCGTAAGCCCAGCTAACTTCTACTTTTTCAGGTAGGTAAATGGCATCATGTTCAGAGTATTTACCCTGTCTAAGCATTACATCGCCAACGTAGGCTGTATTGATGCTACCTATTGCAGGTTCACTGATTTGAGTTGTTTCAGGTAGGTAATTATAGTCTGGTGAAGCACAGCCACTAAGTACTAGCGCAGATGTTAAAGCTACTGAATATTTCCAATTTGATTTTGACAAAAACATATATAGTTCCATTTATTTTAAGTTGATACAGCTTCTGTTCATGCGGCCAAGATCAGTTTAAGTTATTTGAATTAATTTATCACCTGAATAAAAAAACGACAGGGAATTTTTAGTAAATTTTTGCCATAAAAAAGCCCCTTTCGGGGCAATTGATTGGTTAGAACAAGTCTGGCTGTATACGCTTAGTTTCAGCAGCTAGCATAGCCCGTATTATTTGGTAAATGCGTTGCTCTGATAGATTGTACTTTTTAGCAAGTTCAGCGTGATTATTCCCTCTGAAGTCTTGGTAAATTTTACTGTGCTTCAGTATTGCATCAAGACCAACTCCTTTTGGAATATAGATGCTTGTACCACCACATTGATACCTAAAATCATCGACTATTAATGTGGCTAGCTTCATTGACTGTTCTTCGTCGACTTTATTATCTAAAAGCATACGCTCTATAGAATCTAACAATAATAATAGAGTTTCAGCAGTTTGTTCTTTCCTACTCATAACTTCTACTCCAATTTAAGCTTCATCTTCCCAGCACCAGGATTTTAATCCTTTATTCGTCCAGTCAGATTTATCAGCAACGCCTCCAGGCGCTAAAAACAAATCAAGTGCATGGTGATTATCTTCAGCATTTATTTTGATAACTTCATTGAACTCATCACGTAAAAAGTCTTTTAAACCAAAATCTATAAAACTAAATGTTTTCATAGCTAGCTCCTGTACTTTGCTAGGTTCTCTTGCCACTTCTTAGTCGACTCTTGCAGTGTTTCAGGGCGTTCGACTTTCATTTCGATGGCCTGATTAGCAGAGACAAACTTTTTAGAAGTTTGGCTGTTTAAGAACTTTTGTTGCTCGGTTTCTAGCACCTTTTGTAAGTAGGCGTGATCATCACCCATACGGCGATAACCGTTGCGTTCCCAGTGGTCACGAATGCTGGCAACAGTAATGGTTAGCGCTTGGGTAAATACTGCTAAATCGTGCTGTTTAGTTAGCTCTATTATGTCCTGGCTTAACTTTAATTGGCGCGCGTGTGATAGGTCTGATTTGTCCGGCGTGAACAATTGAACATAATCAGCCAACGCCGCACTTGCTTGCCCTGGTAACGCAGTGTAAATGCACAGCAGTTCGTCAGAGGCTTTGTTGTGTGCAATCGCTGATATATCTAATAAACCTCGGCAATGAGGGCATTTAGCTAGTTTTTGCATTGCCTGCCTCCTTAGCTTGATCCACCGATATACCAAAGCGCTTAATAAACTCGTTGCAGTCTTCAAAGGCGTGTAAAATTGTAAGGTACCGCGCACGTTGCATATTAACGGGAATATTTAAACGGCTTGCTTGCAACTTGGTTTGAACGGCAAACATTTCTGTTGAGTCGTCTAGTGATTCCATATCAAGGTCTTTGTAGTAGCGCAAAACAGCGGCAATTTTTACCGTCATCGCTTGTTTCATTAAGCGTAAATGGTAGCGCTTTAAACGTTCAATTAACTCATTTGATATGGGGGCCATCCAGTCTAAACGTTCAATTTCTTTGCCATCGTTTAGGCTTTTTGATTGCTTTACACACCACTTTTCAAGGGCAATATAACTGCCATTTTCAAGCAGCTTATGCGCTTTCATCATGGTCCATACTTGGCCTAGCTTTTTAAGCCTTGGCTCTTTATCAAGTAAGGCTTGATCAATCTTACGTTTTACCGGCTTTTTCTTTTTAAAGCCGAGCTTTTCCATGCCTTTAATTACTTTATCAAGCTGCTTTTTATCCATCTTGGTGGTGCTGTCGATACCCGCCCAGGCTTTAAGGTTTGCACGGTAAACATCATCGTCCATATTAAGATCACGTTTAGCGATTTGGATAAGCTGAATTAACTTTTTCACGATGCAGCCCTCTTCACTAGTTCAACGTTATCTAATTTACGAGCATACATTTTCTTTCCATATTTGATTGAGCAACTACCATTTTCAGTATCAACTCGTAATACTTTGCCTAGCCTTTTTGAAATTTGGTAACCACTGCCAATTCTGCGCACTAACACAAACTCAACCTTATCGCCTTCATTAATATTTATACTATTCATTGGTTACTCCAAAGCCGCCCGTAGGCGGCATATCGTTAAGCGGATTGGTTTACTGGTTCGTGCACAGCCAAGGTTTCCTCTTTGATAAAAGCAACCTTTGATCCTGCGTTATTGATTTTTGCTTGATTAAAGCTGTTCAGCGCTTTTTTGTATGATGGCGAAGTGATCATTGGGTAATCATTTACACGCACTTTATAAGTTATTGTGCTCATGCTGATTCCTCCACATCACTTAAGTGATCAACAGGCACATGCACTGGTTTAATAAAAAACTGTTCTTTTTGATTAAAGGTAATGCCAGCAATATTTTTAACTTGTTCACGGTGTTTAATGAGGCCTGTTTTATTCACAGATGTTTTAACGCTAAGCAAATCAGTCAGTTTTAATTGCTCTTGTAGCTTTGCTAACGCGTCGATCACATCTTGGCCGTTCTTCACTGTGACAGATAGCGGTGGTGTGCGGGTGCCAATTTCGCCTACTGTATAAATGCGCGACTTTTTACCCGCAGGCACTATGTCTTGCTGGTTGGCGCTAAAGAATATTTGAGCTGATTTACTCAATACCTTAATTTCGTTATTGATTGCCGTGGCTTGTTCTTTTAACGATGTCTTTGCATCTTCAATAGTTTGATTGGTTTGTGCAGTCGCTATGTCTAGCATTGTTTGCAGCTGGCCAATGCGGAATATGGTTTGTTCTAACTCGTCTGAGCTGCTTACAGATAGCATATCGTCTGATTTTACGCGGCGGTTTGTTGGTTTAGCCATGGCGTTTATCCTTCATGTTGTGGGTTTGAGTTTCAAGTTTGTGGGTTGCGTCTTGCAGTTGCGCTAAAGTACTTAGTGCATCGTCTTTACGTCCCGCTAAAATTTCGCCATTAACCAGCTCAGTTAATTGTGCAATGGTATAAATTGATGGCGCGGTATTTTGGGTTAATCGGGTAGTGCTAATTTGGGCTGTTGCACTGTTCATGGTTTGTTCCTTACGCTGCTTTTTCTTGTAACCAAGCACGGGCAGCGGTGATCACATCGGCTTCGTTATTACCAGTAAATGGCAAACCAATATCAGCTATTACCGCTTGTGCTTTAGGTGTTAAGTTCTCGATGGTAATGCGCGTCGTTATCTCAAATTGCAGTAAGTACTTAGCGCGCTCTTTTTCTGTTTTTAACTGGCTCAAAAGTGCCTTGTCAAAATCAGTAATTGATAAAAAGGCCATGTTAGGCTCCTAAGTTATGGTTTAATTTCTGGTGCTCTTGCCCGTTAACTGGACGATGCAAAGACTCTTTTTTACCTGCCTTAATACCGTCAAGAATTGCGCGGCTGGTGTTCGCTTTTTTGCCTCGCTTTAACGGTGAGCTGCTACTCAGGTTGGGGAACTCTTGCGCCATGTAGCGTTCAATAATGCTGGTTTCTTTTTCGCTAAGGGCGAACTCTTCAACCGTGCGAGCAATACCAAACACCCAGCCCTCAGCAAAGCGATCGCCACGGGCTACTTTAGTTGCACGCTTGCACTGCTTAGGTTGCTGCTTTACATACTCTTGGCGAGTTTGTTTTAGCTTGCTCCAGAGCACTTCGTAGCAATATTTAGCAAGTTCTGGTTGTGGGTTAATACCAATAAAAGCGACTTCTGAATTACTAAACAAACTGGACGACATCACAAAGCGCACACCAAATACCCGTTTGATCAAATGCAATAAAGCCGCGTGATAGCTCACTACTTTTTTGCAATCAGTTTCAACGCGTTCATGCTGTACATAACTAAAATCAATGTCGCTTTCGCTTACTTTATGCTTGCGCATCAGGTTTTGTGCTTGGCGCATTGCTGCAGCTGCTTCGTGTTCGTTGGTTGCTTGCTTGGCAAGCGCTAAACACTGGCGAATTTTTTTAAGAATGCGGGCATCCATAGCTAAACCCTCACGTATTCTTCGGCAAGTTCTGCCGTAATGCGGTCTTCGCCTAGGTCGGCTGCTTCGTTCATCAGGTTTTTCATCAGCGTGTTTACGTTGAGTGGGTAACTCATATCAACGGTTTCATCAGGGCGGCCAGTAGTGCGGCCAAACTTGCGAATACCACGCAGCGCCTGCTGCATTTTTTCAATCGCGGCGGGTTCAATCACTTTCTCAGGTACCAAGTTCGCGGCTTTGAGTTTGTGATCAATGTAGTCTTTAAGCTCAGTACCAAGGGGCGGCACATTTAGCTTATTTACGCGGTATGCAAATTCGCGCACGTTCATTGAACTTAAAACTTTGTCCAACTCGGTTTGGCCGATAATGCAAATACCAATCAACTTAGTGAACCCTTCGCTTAGCTCCCACAGCACCTTTAATTGCTTAATGGTTTCTTCGTCTAGGCGGTGGCCTTCGTCAATAAGTAAAATATGGCGGTTGCCAGCGTTACAGCTGCGGGTAAGTTCATCACGTATAATCGAATCACGGTCTTCGCTACTACGTGGCAGCTTAGAAATGTTCAGCTCACGACAAATAGCCTCACTAATCGAGCTTGAACCAATTTTCTTTTTATCAATTCGGGCAGGGCGAATAACCCGAATATTAGGGTGCTTAGCGCGTATTTCTTCCATGGTAAAGTTCATCATTACAGTTTTACCGCTGCCGCACTCACCGACCAATGCCATTAAGGTACCTACCTTTGCACAGTTGATAATTGACTCAACCACATAGCGCTGCTGAGCGCCTAAATACACATGGTCAATGCTGTAAATTTCGTTATCCCATGGGTCGTTAAAAATTTTAAAATGTTGTCTTGCTCTTGGTGTAAGCATTTGTGCCTCCGGTAATTCAATGACTATGTGCCCGTTAATTGAGTCTTCATGACCAATGATCAGGCGTTTGGTTTTATGTGCATGTTTCCACTGGCTGCCTGTGGTCACCGCGTTGTTATGTGGATCATCCAAAAATATTTGGTAAACGTTGCTCTCAACAATTAAGCCGTTTTCAATTGCGAACTTTTCTAAGCCTGCTTTAAGTGCTTCACGCGGTAGCGTGCGCTTTGGCCAGTCAGACTTAGTGACTATTTTGTTAAGCGTGGCCTCGCTGGTTTTAACGTTGGCATTTAGGTTTAACCACTGCGCTAACTGTTTATAGGTAATGCCACGGTTAGCCATCATGCGGCCTAGCTTTATCTTCCAGGTCTTTCGGCTTAACTTCTTTTTATGCTCGTTGGGTTCGCTCATGCCACCTTCCTGTATTGCGTTGGATAAGCGGCTAGCACGCGATTAAAAAACTCATCGCGTTCTTGCTCGTCATTAAAAATGTACTGGCCTTTTTCGTCGGCTAGTTCCGTCCATCGTTTTGAATCAACCAACTTCACATGCACCATATACACGGTGCGAGTACGGCCAGACACAACGTTAAACGGTGCATGTTCGGCTTTGCGTAGTTGGTGCTTTTTACTGTTTCCCATGGTGGTATCTCCTAACGGGTAAAATTAACCACGTTTAAGTGGTTTGGTTTGTCAAAGGTTGCTAGCTCGTCAAGTAAGCTAGGTAATTGGCTTGCATCAATACTGCGATCAGCAAGATAGATTTTTTCTTCAGGGGTAATAGGTGTGCCGCGCTTTGCCACAATCGCTTTACGCAGTGCAACGCCCGCCAATGTGTGGGTTGGTTGCTGTAAGCCAGTATCAACTTGCTCACCACGCACACGCATAAAGTCAGGTGTTTGCAGCTCGTTTAAGTGGCTGTGTGCATCTAGCGCACCACCAAACGGCACGGCTTTTTTACCGCGCTTAGCTTTTACTATTTCTTCATCGCTCATGCCTGGATAAGCACCACGCTCGGCTTGCTTACGGGCAATATCTAACGAGGTATCTTTAGGGGCTTTCATTTGTTGGCCAATCACCGCGCCGTTTACATCAAAGCCCGCTTCGTCGGTTTCAATGGGGGCAACGGTATGTATTTGCTGCTCGCCTTGGTGCTTGCAATACACCAGTACTTCGCCACGCTCTGATAACGCCATAGGCAGCACTAACACTTTTAAGCCTTTGTAAATGCCAACAAGGCCATCAAGCGCATACTTTTGGCTGCGCTTAACACCCGGGTGAACAAACGTGATCGACAGGTCAGGCCTAACCATGCGGGTTTCTTCTTTATGGGTAAGTAACCAGCGGCAAATATCTTCGCTTGGTAGGTCGCGTACTTTGCCGTGCGCCATGCGTTTCATCCAAAACTCATAACGGCCTTTACCGTGGCGGCTATGTTTAGCTGAGTAATGCGGTATTTGATCTGCGTTGTAGGCGTTCTGCCATGCAATAGCATGCTCGTTTAGCTCCGCAACGCTGTTTACTGGCTCAAACATCAAACGCGACTCAAACAGTTTTTCAACTAAGTTGTTGGCGTTTTCTACTTGGCCTTTAGCGCGTGCGCGGCCCACTTCGTGATCAATCACATCAACGCTTAATGCATCCAGGGCGCGAAGAACTGCCCCCGCTGTATTGGCTGAACCTTTATCCATTACTAAAATGTCAGGCAGGCCACGTACTGGGCACTTTTCATCGTTGTGCAAACCCCAGCACCACAGTAAAAAGTCATACAGGTTTGCCATGGTTTCACCGGCGCTTTCGTAATAACGCACACGTACCGCACCGGAATAGTGATCAGTTAATACATAGCGCCATACGCGCAGGTTTTTTATCTTTTCAAGGTTTTCAGGCTTGTTTTTGTAAAACTCGTCATCGCTCATAAAGCGTTGCACACGGCCTTTTTTACCGCCTGGCGGGTAGTAAATTAAGCACAAGCTTGGGTCAACCTGATGCACATGGTTTGGGTAAAGGCTACGCAGCTGCACATGCGCGGTGCTTTGGGTAAGCATTTTTGCGGTAGCGTTTTGCTCACGTAGTAAACGCCTAACCGTGCTGTTACTTTTAAACTCACAGCCATTAGCCGCTAATATGCTTACGGCATTGGGCGTTTCAACAATTTGCTTACCGTTTTTACGATTACCCACAGCCAGCATGGCTTTAAGCTTATCTAGGCTTTCAGGGTCTTGGCTGCTGTTACCTTTGTCAGCACGCGGTTTACGGCCACTGCTGTAACCGAGTTTGGCTAACTCGCGGTAAAAGGCATCTTTACTTAGCCCTAGGCGCTGTTTAGCTTCAGCTAAAATTGCACCTTTTTCGCCATGTTTCGCGTTTTCGATACGCTGCTTAAAACCAAGTAAAATTTCGTCAGCCATGATGCTTACTCCTCGTTGCTCATGGCGCTGTCGTTAAGCTCTTGCAGTACATCAAGGCTGGGGCGCATTTTTGGTAAGTAACCCTCAAGTATGTTTGAGGTTTCAAGCCAGGCTTGGGCAAAGTCTTCAGCGAGGGTTTTAAAGCTATGTAGTAAGCCTGCTGCTAAGTACTCGGTTACTTGGGGTGATAAGTTGTCGTCATCTAAAAAATGCTCGCGCAGTGCTATTAAACGGCTTAGCGATTCAACGGCATTGCTTTCGTACTTGGTGGCTTCAAATAATAGGTGCTTGGTTTGGTCTACCCAGGCATCGGCCTTAAACTTGGTGCTTTCAAGTTCATTTTGGTAGTCCATAGCTTTCATTTGGTAGTCGTCCCGCATACGAACGGCTACTTGGCGTTGGTCGTCAATCTCTTTCGCTTTTTTCTTTTCAGTATCAAGCTCTTTTTTGTGCTTGGCTTTTAGGTCGTCAATCAGGTCTTTAATTGATTCTTTATCACCGGTATCAATCGCCTCAGACTCAATCACTAACGTTTGCTCGTCACTTGGTAATTGACGCAGAGATTTTAAATCACGTATACCTAGGCCAATCTTTTTACTCGACTCTAAAAATGCTTCACCAAAGTGTTTTAAATTAGCAAGGTTTTCATCCACCATTTTGCGCGACATACCCACTTTATGAATGCAGTAGTCTTCCCATGTATTTGTATAGGCGGTGTTGCCGTTTTCATCGGTGTATGGCAGGCCTTTATAAGCTTTGCTCTCTTTGTGCTTTAAAATAGTTTTGAGGTTAAACGCCTCACTTTGCTTTTTCATAAAGTCAAAAGCTTGTATTTGCCCTACTTCAACCAATGATTGGTCTCTAACAGCTGTGCTTTGTTGGCTGTCGGCAATAGCGTGTTGTGCTTCGCTTTTAACGGTGGTTAGGTCTTTATTAGTCATGATTAATGCACCTTGTTTGATTGGTGGTGTGATATATCTGCTATAGTTAACAACGCCCAATCAGATCCCAATAAAAGGACTTTAAGAATGAACAAATTAACTATTGAGCAGCGTCTAGCAGCCCTTGAAAAAGACAACGCAGAGCTCAGGTTTGAAACGCTAAGGCTGCAAAGTGATTTTTTTATTGCGAATACAAAATTCGAAAACATACTCGAACAATTGTTTTCACAAGGGTTACTTGACCCAAAAGCAATACAGCTCGTACTTATTGAGTTAAAACAAAAGTACGAAAAAGGCTTTGATCCTTCATTAGCTGCTGATGATTTAGCCCAAGACATTCTTGTTTCACTTAAATGCGCTATAGGCGATTGGGAAGATATGATCGAAGGTCTCATAGAGTGTTATCCTCAGTTTTATCATCATCTTCAGGCACCAAGCCCTTAGCCGCCATTGCTCGGTAAAGCTCACTCGGTACAACAAACTGGCGTTTGGCTTCTGCTCTTAGCCATGTAAAAAATGGCAGATTTGGATCCGGCGTTAATGCCGCGAGTCTTTGTTTTTTTTGCGTTAATGGGCACGTAGTCATTAGTTAATTTCCTCATGGTTAATGATGTTTAAGAGTTTTTTTTGCATAACCGACATAACCCAGCAGCTATGGCGGGAAACATTTAAAGTAAAAGTAAGAGATTGCTTTCTTTTCTTGCGAGCAAAGGGTCTAATTTGGAGGTCACGGGTTAACTCTTTGCTGTACTTTAGCCATTCCACTAACGCCACTGCCCATTTATGCTCAATAGTGATGCGGAACTCATAGCCACTGTTTCCTAACTCATCTAGCACCGCACCATGTTGTGCCGCGCTATGCAGAATGCTGTTTTTAAGGGCTAACCAGTTGCTGATATTGTTAGAATCATCGTGTTCGATGACGTGATCTAATAGGTGCAACCACTCTCTAAATTCGTAAGTGCTAATGGGGCCACTGTTTAGGTTATTAAGTGGAATTACATTGCTCATAGGGAAAACTCCCAGAGGAGTAAAGCGTCGCTTAGTTTTTGTTGCATGGCTGATCTGGTTGCACAATTTTTGCGGTGACGCCTTAAATTTGCGTGTTCATAACGGTTGAGTGCTTGGTGCTTTTGCTTGTGAACAAGCGGCTTAATTAAGCTGTGGCGTGTTGCCTGTTTAGTTTCATCTAGTGTGCTGATTAAATTGCGTAACCAGCTGTTACCAATGCTGATTTTAAAGCGGTAATAACTCATATGGGTTTGGCTATCTACTATTACCCCATGCTCTGCAACGCTTGTAAGCACGTTTTGTTTAAGGGCAATAAAGTCGTGTTGACTATCGGTTTCGTCTAGTTCAATGATCATGTCGAATAGCCCTAACCATTCAGTTAGTTGATTAAGCGTGATTTTGCCGCTGTCGAACACGGCTAAATAAATAGTGAAGCTCATACGTTTGACCCTCGCGTCACTGTACCTAGCATTATATACACAACGGGTAAGGAGCAGCCTAAACGCAGTGCTTGTATTTGTGCCCAGTGGCTTACATCCCACACAACATCCGCAGGGTTAATAGCCTTACCTGAGTGACACGGCACGCGTAACTTTTTATTTGCTGGTAATCCTGTGGCAGTCGGTGCTTTTGATGCTTTATGTTTGGCACGTTCAGCAGCTCGTGAAGTTGGGTTAAGTTTGTTTCCTACCTCTGCCATTACTTTTAATTTGTTCATACTATTGCTCCATAATTTCTACGGTCTTGTTCTAGTTGCTGGCTGCGCTGGGTAATCGCCAGCTGGGCGCTATTGGCTAAGGTGATTAGGGCTGGTCCTAAGCGCACTTTGTTTTGATCCCACGGGCAATGCTCGGCAAAGCCTGCTTGGATCAGATTTTTAATAACTGCGGTAGCCTGTGATTGGGTGATGTTTAAACGCTTAGCCAATTCGCCAGGGCGCAGACCATCGGCTTCATAGCCGCTCAGTGCTTTAATGGCGTTTAGGCCGCGCTGCATGGTGGATGAAATATATTGATCGCTCATGCTGAAGCCTGCTTGCTTTGGTAGAACTGTTGCAGTTCTCTAACGCAGCTAGGGCATGCTGCCTCTATTTCAATGTGGCTCGTTGTAACGTGTCGCCAGCCCATATAACTGGCGGCATCAATAAATGCGTTGACTGGTATGGTGCCGTGCTCTACACGTTTGCAGCAGTTGCACTGTAGAGTGATTTTTGGTGATTCAATCTTGAGCTGCGCTGTAGTGATTTTTTGAGTTAGTAATTTCATGCTTTGTATTCCTTATTAGCCATTGCTTTTAACTGCGCCATAGTCATCAAAAACACCGTTTTAGTGCTACTTGGGCGAAATTTAGGCGGTTCTTGGTCTTTGATAGGGGCAGGCTTCATGGCTTTTGCTCTTAACTAATGGGGTTCGTGGATTAGGTCAAAACAGGCTTGGGGTTCGTCAAGCTTTTCGGCTTCGAGCTTTTGATAAGCCAGTTGTTGCATTAACAAAATTATTTGCTCTGCCACATATTGGGCATTGCCTGCGCCTTCTTCTAACTGCATAACCATACCGATCACTTGGTTAGCAAATAGGTTTAAATGGGTAAGGTTGCTGTTACTTGGTTTTTTACCTTTGGGCATATCAACAATAAGTTTGTCTAGGCTGTGTGCCATGTACATTAACGGGTATTCGCGCCCTGTTGCTGCCATGTACGGAATAAGTAAACTGGTGGGCATATCGCCGCTGCCTAAATGCTTGTACAGCATATCGGTGCTAATACCTGTTCTGTCGGCGATGCGCGGCACACTCATTTGGCGCGTTGCTTGGGCGTGTTCTTTACATAGTTGGAGTGCTTCGGGCAGGCTACGGGCAACAATACGACCCCACTGACGGCGTTTTGGCTTAGTCATAAGTCGCTCCTTTTGGCAAGCAAAAAATAGCTAAAATGGCATTCCAAAAACAAACAATTTTTGGAACTTCACTTTGTACATTGCATAGCGCTACGCTGGATATAACACCAACACCCAAGGGCGTAACATGCAAACATACACCGTAAACAATATATTGGTTTGGCTGTGCATAGACGATAAAGCCATTCAACACACCCCCTTTACTTTGTGCAGTGCTGTGGCACTTAAACAGTTGATTATTGACTTGAGCCGCAAGCGGTATATGCAGCGGCGTATTGCTGTGCGCACACTGTACAAGCAACGCAGCAATCAGTTGCTGACCTTGATGTGGTTGTGTGAGCAGCGGCGAGCGCATTTTAGTCATAATAGTGATCCTGTTGGTTCGATGGTTGACTTAGTGATTAATTGGTTACTTAGGCCTTATGAGGCGAGTAACTGTTTAAGTGCTGTAACACGCTCTGTGCGTTGCTCTGGTGTTAAAAACAGCGAATATGCATACGCTTCAACATCAGGAAACACCACCTCAAGCGGCTCGCCAATTAATTTAGCGATAGACTCAGCAATACGCCGTGAACGAGAATTCCCAAGGATCACATTAGATACAGTGGCAAGGTTTACATCAAGCGCCTCAGCCAGCATAGATAGGGTATATCCCTGTTCTTTAATGGCTTGTTTAACATCATCTGGGGTGAATGCTTTTACAGGCTCTGCTGGTGCAACATGGTTGGTATGCTCGTACATATCGCCTTTGCCAGTGAATAGCCATTTCATATTGATATTAAATTTCAGTGCCAGTTTTACTAAATTTTCTGCTGGTAATGTGTTTCTTTTGCGCCATGTGGCGGGAGTAGTTCTGTTTACATCGAATGCACGAGCAATAGCTGCATCACTATTTTTTGTCTCTGGTAATGCGGTGAAAACACGTTCAATTGATGGTTTATATTCACTAGTGAAAGTAGATTCATCAGTTATTAGTGGCGTGGTGGCTGTTTTCAATGGCTCTATGTTCATTTGCCCTTCGCCCGTAATTAACCAATGGATATTAATCTTGTATTCACGCGCGAATGACACTAAGTTTTTTAATGGGATACAGTCACGCTTTCTCCATTGTGAAGGCGCAGTTCTGGTTACATTAAATACTCGCGCAAGCTCAGCGTCGTTGCCCGCTACTGCGGGGACTAGCTGTTCTAGTTTCTTCAAAATTGCAATAAAACCCATCATTTTAGAATCCTCCATTAGCTTGCTAGTAGTTGCTCAAGTTCAGCTTGCTTTTGCTCTTTTGAATGAGCGCGGGCATAGGTTTCAACATCGGGAAATACTTCAATGAGTGGCTTATCTAAAATCTTTGATAGCTTCTCGGCTACATCAACCGAAGTTGTATAACGATTAATGACTGATGAGATAGTCGTGGGGGATTTGCCGAGTGCTCTGGCAATCATAGCAATCGAATATCCTTTCGTTTTTAGCTGTGCTTTTATTTCTAAGGGCTGCATAGTAGACTCCTAGGTGTTTAAGTTTGTTTACTTATAATGATGTTTATATTCACACCTATATGTGAATATATTAGCAAATATATTTGAGGTCGCTAATTTTGTCAACAGTTATTGATGATATAATTCACAGAATGCGAGAGTTAGAACCACAGTTAAGTTCTGATTCTAAAATAGCTGAGTCGCTAGGAGTTGATAGAAGCAATGTTTATCAGTGGCGAAAAAAGGATACAATTCCCCATTCTGCGCTTGTTGAGTGGGCTGAAATTAAGAATATTTCTTTAGATTGGTTATTTAATGGTGAAGGAACCGCGGAGCATGGTACTGCGGGTAATAAATCAACAGCACAATACATTTTGAGAAATGATCCTTCAAAAGCTTATCACAATCAGGTTTTAGAAGGGTTTGAATGTATACAAGTACTCAATATAGATATTTCCGCTGGTTATGGCACTGATGTCGAATGTGAAGAAGTGCGTGGAAGTCTTGCTTTTAGTACTGATTGGTTACGTGATAAATCACTAAAAGCGGATCAGCTTGCAATTGTGTTTGCTAAAGGTGATTCTATGCAGCCTACGATTAACAGCAGTGATGCGTTATTGGTTGATTTAAGACCGATAGAGCGGATAACCGATGGCATTCATGTAATACGCATTAATGATCATTTATATGTAAAGCGATTACAAAGCACCTTCACCGGTGAAGTTAAAATAATTAGCGATAACACCTTTTATGAAGCACAAACCGTAGCCCCAGACCAGCTAGACAAATTAAATGTTATTGGTAAAGTTGTGTGGATAGGCAAAGAAGTTTAGCACTGCCTTTTTTAAAAAGCGGAAACGGTTTCCGCTTTTTAAATTGTTAACTTGTTGTTTTTATTTTGCATTTATAAATTAAAACGGAAACGTTTCCGTTTTTTGTGTATTTTTGCAATTAAATACACACTCTATTCCCCCGCCATTTTTACTAAAACCCTTTAATTTAGCCCCCCAGCAAATAGCGCCACACTGGCGCTATGAGAAAACTTATTCCAGCCGACCTTACCCCGCATTACAGCCGTGCCTTTTTATTTTGCATGGACTGGATTTATGAGGCAGAAGGAGGCGACTCTGATCATAGTGCCGATAAAGGTGGCCGTACTCGCTTTGGTATTAGCAAAGGCGCTTACCCGAGTGTGGATATACCTACTTTAACGTGGCCGCAGGCTATGCGTATTTACCACCGTGACTTTTGGCGCGGTAGCCGCGCTAAAGAACTGGCTGAGCATGGCTTACTTGAACTTGCCTTTTTACATTGTGATGGTGCCATAAACCACGGCGTGCCACTGGCCAACATGCTGTTACAGCAAGTACTGGGCGTAAAGGTAGATGGTATTTTAGGCTCGCGCACCCTTGCTGCGGCCATTAACCACAACCAAGAAGATTTACTGGTTGATTACTTTGCCCGCCGTGCCAGCAAATACAGCCGTATTGCAGTGAATGATCCTAGCCAAATAACGTTTTTATATGGCTGGCACCGCCGCCTATTTAAGCTTGAAAACCGCATTGAAAAAGCGGTAATGAACGAGTCATTTTATTGCTCTTGGGATTTTGTATGAAGAGCATTCCACTTTATGAAAAGCGCGGTTATGACCTGCGCATTAGCACCTTTGCTAATGGCGAAAACCCCGACCCTCAAACCGTTTGCCCCACAGGCAACCCCACATTAAAGAACGCCTTTTTAAAAGGTTGGCACTCAATAACGGGTGTGCGCCTTGAAGTAGAGGCGCGTGTTTTGAATTCAAAAAATACAGTAAGGAGTTTGCCCCGTGGACGAATACGTTAAGTGGTACCCGTGGGTGCAAGGTTTTGTGTTGGTGGTGTTTTTTGTGGTGGTTTACGCACTTAAGAAATCGTTTGCCAGCAAAGACGATGTGAACAGCCAAGACAAGCGCCTGCAAACCGTTGAGCAAACCTATGTGACCAATAAAGATTTTACCAAGGTGAATGAAACCGTGCAGCGCATTGAAGTGGAGATAAAAGATTTACCGCAAGACGTAGGTAAATTGACCCAAGAAGTCACTAAGCTACAAAGCGAAACCAAGCACCTACACGACATTTTAAAGCGTATAGAGCACCCACTTAATTTAATTGTTGCATCAAAAATTACAGGTGAACGAAATGGCAAGTGAGTTTCAGGTAGAGGTATGGCTGCTTTTTTGTTTGCTCATTGCGGGTGCATTGTTCTTTTTGTATGTGTTTTTTCGGCTTGGTTATGTACTGGGTGGTTTTATAGTGGCGCTTATTTTTAAACGATTTTTTAAGGATGGGGACAATGAAAGAGCTATTTGAAGCTGATCAGCGTTTAGTTATTTTGCGTGCCTTAGCTGAGGCCGCAGGCTATAGCGCTAACTGTAGCATGTTGAGCTGTGTGCTTAGCTCGTACGGGCATCAATTAAGCCGCGACAAAGTACGCGCGCACATGCGTTTTTTAGAAGACGTTAACACCATCACCATTGATGTGGTGGGTGATAAAACCTTAGTGGCTAAAATTACAGAGCAAGGGGCTGATGTAGCCGCAGGGCGTAAGTTTGTAGATGGCATTAAACGCCCAGCACCTGGGGGCATTTAATTATGGCACGCGGCAATAAGATAGAGCGCTTGCCTGATCACTTACGTGAAAACCTACGTGAAATGCTGGCAACCAAACAACACACCTGCCAACAAATAGCCGATGCAATTAACGAAGAGCTAGCGGCGCTATCTGGCGTGCAAACTGATGTTGAAAGCATTGATGACAACACGGTGTGGCGTGAAAAAAAACGTATTGAGAGCATTGCTGACGAAATACGCCGCAGCCAAGCCTATGTTGAGTCGTTATCTAAACAATGTGATTTAACCAGTATTGGTGACACTGGCCGCGTGCTTATGAGTTTGCTGCAAAGTGCGGCGTTTAAAACAACCAGCAGCTTAATGGGCGGCGAAGACCCCATTGATGCTGACACACTTAACGACCTTGTAATGGCCGTTGCACGCTTACAACGCAGTGCAAACCACAACGCCGACTTAGAAAAGCAAATAGCAGAAAAAGCCCGTAAACAGGCGCTAGCTGAAGCACAAGCTCAGGCTGAAAGCGCAGGTAAAGCGGCTGGTTTAAGCTCGGGCAATATTGATTTAATACGCCGTGCAATTGCAGGAGAGCGTTTGTAATGGCTATGAATGAAGAAGAATTAACAGCGATTTTATTACCGTATCAGGCGGAATATGTGTGGGATCAATCGCCGGTTATTCTTTATGAAAAGTCGCGTCGTATTGGTTTAAGTTGGGGCGAGGCGGCGGCCAGTGTGCTTGATGCCGCTGCAAGTAAAGCCGCTGGCGACATGGATTGCTGGTACATAGGTTATAACAAGGATATGGCCGAAGAGTTTATTCGCGACTGTGCCAACTGGGCTAAAAGCTTTAACGAAGTATGCGGTGATGTAAGTGAAGAGATTTACGCTGATGAAGGCAAAGACATTCTTACCTATGTTATTCGCTTTGCCAGTGGCTTTAGGATTACCGCGCTTAGCTCGCGCCCGTCTAACTTACGGGGTAAGCAAGGGCGAGTAATTATTGATGAAGCAGCCTTCCACGATAACCTAGATGAACTAATAAAAGCGGCATTCGCGTTATTAATTTGGGGCGGTAAGGTACGCATTATTAGCACCCATGACGGTGAAGAAAACCCCTTTAATCTATTAATTAAAGAGTGCCGCGCAGGCACTAAACCTTATAAGGTTTACCGCACAACGTTTAGAGAAGCATTAAGCCAGGGCTTATATAAACGCATTTGTGCAATGAAAGGCACAGAGTATAGCCAAGCACTAGAAGACGAATGGGCCAATGGTATTTATGACTTTTATGGTGATGGCGCTGCAGAAGAACTTGATGTGATCCCAAGTGCGGGCGGCGGTGTTTACATTAACCGCTTATTGGTTGAGCGCTGCCAGCACCCAGACACTAAAGTGATCCGCCTAGAAAAACCGGATGACTTTGTAACGAACCCTGAGCGCACTCGCATTATTGGTGACTGGTTAACCGATACCTTAAAACCATTAATTGATGCTATGCCTGGGCAACGCACTGTGTTTGGCCAAGACTTTGGCCGCAGTGGCGATTTAACCGTACTTTGGCCCATGCAGCAGCAAAGCCCGACTAAGTACCACACGCCTTTTTTAGTTGAGCTGCGTAATATTCCGTTTGATTGCCAAGAGCAAATAGTGTTTTACCTGCTGGATAACGTGCCGCTGTTTTTTCATGGCAAGTTTGATAGCCGTGGTAATGGCCAGTCGATTGCTGAAAAAGCCATGCAACGTTATGGCCCAAGCCGCATTGATTGCGTGATGCTGTCGCGCCCTTGGTACAACCAATTCTTTCCTAAATACAAAGCCGCGCTTGAGGGGCAGTTTATTACTGTGCCTGAAAGTGAAGATGTAGTGGCCGACCACCGCCGAGTGATTTTAGAAAAAGGCCAACCCAAAATGGATGATGGCCGCGACAAAGGCAGTGATGGTAAATGGCGACACGGTGATACAGCCGTTGCTGGGGTGTTGGCTAATGCCGCCACATTAGAAGAAGGCGAACCCGCCGCAGGTGCCACGGTTGCAAAAAATAAGCAGTCACGCACAAACCAGCCATCGCGGTTACAAGGTCGAACAAGACCAGGTGGACTGTTTAAGCGAATTACCGGTTATTTAAAAAATTAACGCTGACGCGCTCAGCGCGATTTTAAGGCTGTGTTGGGTGCGTTGAATGGCATTGCACGCAAAAACGAATTTAAAGCCGCTTAGGCAAATGTAAAAGATTTACAAAAGGGTTGAAAAGCTATGTTTGGTTCTAAAAAACGCAAGGCAAAGCAAGAGGCAGAATTTGCGGCAAAAATTGCAGCAATTGTGACTGAAACAATTGCCACAAAAAATTCAGCAAATGAAAATACCACCACGTTTAAAGAAGCCGCTGGGGCGATGGCGGGCAGTATTGACGCAGACGATCACTTGTATTCTAAGTTGTCGGCTGATTCTAACCGCAATTTAATTGGCCCTACGCGGGTGCGTATGAACAAAATAGCCCCATACCTTTGGCAAAGTAACATGATTGCCAACCGCATTATTGAATTGCCATTGGCTTATTTGCTGGCCGAGGGCGTTAAAATTACCAATGACGATGAAGACTACCAAGCGGTGATCGATGCGTTTTGGAATCACCCGATTAATAACATGGCCATTAAGCTTGAAAAGAAAGTGAGAGAGCTGGCGATATTTGGTGAGCAGTTTTACCCAGCGTTTGTAAACCCCTTGAGTGGTGAGGTGCAATTAAGTTATTTAGACCCCGCCCACGTGGAAGAGGTAATTTACGACCCGCGCAACCCAGAGCAGCCAGTAGGCGTTAAAACTAAACGCATGAGCAATGGCCGCCACTACTTTTATAAAGTGATCATCAATGGCAGTGAATCGGTATTTACCAAGCAAACCCAGCGGCTACGTGAAGGCTTTGCCGATGGTGATATTTTTTACTTTGCAATAAACAGCTTTTGCGCCCACGGACGGGGCAACTCTGATTTAACCGCGCAGTGCGACTTTTTAGATTTGTACGACGACTTTATTTTTGGCGAAGGCGACAGAGCCGAAAACTCCCGGGCGTTTGTGTGGGACGTAACCCTTACAGGCGCAGATAAAAACAAAGTGACTGAGCGCGCCTCAGAAATCGAAAGTAACCCACCGCGCCCAGGCTCTGTAAATGTGCATAACGACAGCGAAGTGTGGAAGGCCGAGAGCCCATCGCTTGGTACTGGCGATACCGAAGCCCTGGCTAAGTTATTTAGAAACCACATGCTAGGTGGTGCAACCATGCCGCCGAGTTGGTTTGCTGATGGTGGCGACGTTAACCGCGCCAACGGTGAAGCCATGGCCGAGCCCACCTTTAAAATACTTGCCATGCGCCAGCGCTACATTATTTACATGCTGCATGAAATAGCCACCTTTGTTATTCGCCAGTATTACACAGCAACACTAGGCCAAGAGCCAGACCGCACGATTGAAGCCGATGTGTTTAAGTCAAAAGTGGTGATGCCAGAAATGACCGCTAAAGATATTAGCCGTTATGCTGCGGCGCTACAGCAAGTGGTGGTGGCTGTAAACCTTGCGATTACACAGGGCATTATTACTGAAGAAACAGGTTTAAGTGTGATTGCCTCAATTGCTGACCGCTTGGGTGTTGAGATAGACCCAGCCACAGAGCTTGAGAACGTAAAAACTGAAATAGCGCAAAAAGCCAAAGACCAGGCAAAGGCCGATACCTTTAATGCCTTTGATGGCGCTGACGATGAAAGCGCTGATGAAGCGGCTAATGAAACAACAGCCGATAAAGAGCTAACTGATGACGCCAAGTGAGCGCACAGCAGCGTTTAATAAAGCCCGTACCGCACAGCTCAAGGAGTTGCTTAAAAACAAGCAAGGGCTGTGGGATTCGTTATTACGCTTATTAGAGCTGGCTGAAGAAAACACCCAAACCATATTGCAAGGGCAACCAACCGATTGGCAGCAATGGCACTACGGTAAATTGCAGGGGCAAATTAACCAGGTAATGCAAGAACTGGGTGAGCGTAGTGCGGCGCAAATTACGGCGTTTTCAAAAACAACATGGGTGGCGGGCATTAACTTAATTGACGTGCCACTTAAAGCCGGTGGTGTAACGGTTAACGCCATGACGCAACTTTTACAGCACCGCCAGCTTGTGGCCATTGATAGCTTTATGGTTGATCGGATTAAAAACGTACTCAGCGGTAAAGCCGACTTTATACGCTCGCAGCTGGGGCTGGTGATGATGGGCGCACAAGATGCCAACACCGCTAAAAAAGCCATTGCCGAAAGCTTAGGTGACAAAAAAATGTGGCGCGCTAAAACCATTGTAAACACCGAGCTTAGCCGTTTATACAATGTTGCAGGGCAAATGCGTATGACCGAAATAGGCGATGCAGTACCAGGCATGGAAAAAGAATGGCGTATGGGCAAACGTAAAGAACACCGCGCTAATCACTTGGCTGTGCGCAATACCCGCGTTGGAGCAAAAGAACCGTTTACGGTAGGCGGTATTAAAATGATGCACCCACACGACCCCAAAGCACCGGCTAAAGAAACCGTAAATTGCAGCTGCTTTACAGTGCCAGCAATGGCGCATTGGAAAGTTGATAAGACGCGTGCAGTAGTAGAATAAGTTATGGTATTTTAAAGGGAGTTTAAATAGTTTAAAGGAATTGCTGTGGGGAATTTTAATAACAACCTTATTGTAAAATGGCGAGAAAGGTTCGAGCTTTTGGTTAGGTTAACGTTGGGGGTTCCAATATTACTGGCAGGGTTACAGTTAGCATTGGTAGGAAATCAGCTCAGTTTTGATGTAACAAAACTAGCGACTTGGACTAACACTGAGAAAGTATTTGCTCTACCCCTAGGTATTTTTGCTTTATTAGCAGCTGTGACATCACTTATCGGTTTGTATCATCGAAGTATGTTGTTAAATAGGCAGCTGGAAAAAGTTCAAGAGCAAATAGCAATTTCCAACAAGCAATTTAAACGTTCTGATGAGCAGTTTAAACTGGCACAAGAACAGTTTGCTTTAGCACAGAAGAAAGAGCACTTTATGCTAAGGATCGAACATCAAAAGAATGTAAATGAGCTAATAAATCAAGTGATAAATAGGTTGGTTTCTACAATACCACATTTTAAAAGTTTGGAGCGAGTACGATACGAGTACAATACTCATAGGCTTTATAGCATCTTATTCCCAGAGAACGATACGAGAAACTTTGATAACACAGGTACTTATGTAAATAGTGGTGTGTTTTTAAATTTACTGACACCATTAATGGTACTTTTAACACACATAAAAAATAAAAATAAACCAGTTTTGGACATAGAGCATTTTTCTAACATTCAGAATTCATTAATGTCTCTTGGGTTCTACATAACTATTGAAGAAGAGTCTTTAAAGGATAGAGAGCAATTTGTTGCGGAACTATTTTGCGTTATTGAATTATATATTATTTCGTTAGAGCACACTTTTAATTTCAAAGATGATTATAAGCAAGTATTTAAAAAAATTAAGAAAACTCTCCGAGATATTCATAAATTAAAAATAACAGATCTCAGGTAACTTTCCTAAAACCCTTTAATTTAGCCCCTCCCCACATTCCCTTACATTAAAAACTCATTAGCCAAACTAACAAACTTGAGGGCGACATAATGAGTTTTTTTGCATTACTGACCAAGGGCCATGCGTTACTAGAAATAGCAACCAAAGTGCTCGACATTGTTGAAGACGTTAAAGAGATTGGCGACGACAAAAAGCCTAAAACGGATGAACGTGGTCAACCGATTATTAAAAAGCAAATCCGCAAAGTTCAACCTGAAGAAGTGTTTGATTTTAAAGTTGAGCGCGAAACAGGTGTTGTAAAAGCACTTACTAAAGCTGGCCAACGTGTGGAAGGTGTACTTGCTGCTGCCGACCTTGCCGAAGCTTTACTGGTTAGTGATGGCGCTAGCGATGTTGGTAAAAACTTGCTGGAGCAAGAAGCCGCTGCCGCTGATAAAGCCAAAGAATTACTTGCTAATGCAGAATTGGACGCTGCAAACAAAGCAAAAGACGCAGAGAAGCAAGCGGCGGATATTATTGCTAAAGCCCGCGCTGACGCTAAAGCGCTGCTTGATAAAGCTGAAAAGGATGCCAAAGCTGCTGCAGATAAAGCGCCCGCTAAACCTGTTGCAGATAAAGCGGCTAAGTAAGGGGCTAAATTATGTTGACCTTATTACCTGCAGGTACTGGCTTTTTAGGCAACCGTGCGTTTGTTGAGGCTAAAACATCTGATTACCGTGATGTGATGGACTTAGTGCGCCGTGAGCTTATAAAAGTGATCGTCCCTAATAATTCGCACCGTGATAGTTGGGTAGATATTACCGCTTTTTACCCTGAACAAGTGGTGGTTAATAAAGATGGTCGTTACTGGGCATACGCTTACACAGTGAACGAAGCTAACCAAGTTACGTTTGATGCACCGGTTGAAGTGGTTAAAGAGTTTAAACCAGCAGGTGTTGTAAAGCTGACCGAAGCCTGGTTTGACGAAAGCCGTTTTATTGAAGCCAGTAACATTAAGCCAAGTAAGTTTTTAGTAACGCTTATTGAAGTTGGCAAAAGCTTAAATGGTGTGAACTACCCAGCCCACGTTCTGCGTGAAGCTGCCCCTTTGTTTAACGGTGCCAAGTGTATGGTTAAGTCTGATGACGACCATATAAAAGGCGGCGCTCAACACTTTAACAACTTGATTGGCCAGTTTGCTAATGCCCAGTTTGTTGAAGGGATTGGCGCAGGTAAGCAAGGTGCTCTGCAAGCTGATTTAACCGTGCTAGAAAGCTCAGGTTATGCCACTAAATTGCGCGAAGCCGTTGATAACAACATGCAAGAGCTGTTTGGTTTAAGTATTGATGTAGACGGTAAAGCCACAGGCAAAGGCGCTAACCGCACGGCTAAGCAGTTCCTCAAAGTTAATTCCGTCGATTTGATCATGGTACCTGGTGCAGGTGGTCGGATCGTGTCATTTAAAGAAGCTCATAATCAAGGCAATGTCA
>MDTG01213008.1_pt1 | contig 23229 bp, 17 predicted proteins | sample 811421 | NCBI WGS metagenome assembly MDTG01 (sample SAMN05326645, study PRJNA326480) | marine metagenome | isolation source: seawater | place: Pacific Ocean: South East | collected 2011
GTCGTGGACAGCGTTTTTTCCATGAAGGAAGTCAGGAGGCTTTTGACTGGAGACTCTCCGAAAATGAATGAGAGGTACATCTTCGCCGAGACCCTGTACCCCGGGCAGATAACGGACAAGCCGGACAACGGGGTCCTCTCTACTGCCAAGATTATGGTTAGGCTGAATCGCTACAAATACATCTACTCGATGCATGGGGTGGAGGGGGATGGGGAGCCTGAAGAAGAGTTGTACGATCTTGCTTACGACCCAAGGGAGAAGTTCAACCTCGCAGCGGCTTTCAATCACACGCACAAGGATGTGGCTAGGCCTTCGGAGGGAGGAGTGCCATTCCACCACGTTTCATCAAGAATAAACTCCAACACAAAGAAGGCAATGAGGCCAGAAACAATTCCAAAGAAAAAAGGAGAAGTTGAATTTGTCAATTCCTTGCAACTATCTGGTTGGCAAGAAATTTATGGGATCTTCATGAGGATGCGGTCTGAGGCAAGGGAATATTGGAAGAATACTGGCAGAGGCGACTACTTCCATTTCTAATAGGTTGAAAACAGCAATTTTCAAATCAGTACTAGAACTGAGCACTGCATGACAGTAGTCATTCTAGTTGCTGGAAGCGGGAAGCGTTTCCGGGATAAGAAGCCTAAGTGCCTCAGTATGGTGAATGAGAAGACCCTTCTGGAAAGGACAATAGAAATGATTAGACTGGTGGACGAGGAAGTACCGATTCGGATTGTCACGGGATATAATTCAATGGCTATTGAGAAAAAGGTCAGTGAGATGATGATCACGGGACTGACTGTAATGAAGAACGAGCATTACTTGAAAGATCAGAATATTCTCTCCGCTCAATTGGGAATGTCTGGAGTCGAATCAGATGTATTAGTTCTCGAAGGAGATTGTCTCTATAACGAGGCTGCGATGCGCGAATTCGTTTCTTCGATAGGTTCGGGAAGAAACACCATTTTCTCAATTGGGAGTGCAGAAATAGGTAAGAAGAATGCAGTCGTTAGGTCTGACGATAATGGCCGTCTTACGGGATATACTATTGGAGAAAGAGGCCCTGAGTTTGAATCCACAGATTGGTCAAACATGTCTGGAGCGGCATTATTCTCAATGGAAGACCTGGAAGGGGTTATTTCATGGTTGGATATTAGCGGTTCAAATCCGGCGGAGACTTACTATTTCCAACCATTAGTAGATAGCAATGATTTTTCGGTTTCGATTACTAAACTGGGCAAAGGATCGGAATTTTCAACATTCAATACTCAGAAGCAATATCTGGAGATAATGGCTGAAATGGGAGTCGAGACGAAGATAAAACTCATCGAAACCGGGTCACTTCTACATGTAGAGGGGTTCAGTGAAAAGAGAGTTAGTTGGCTAAGAAGAAAGATCGAGGAAGAAGGGGTTTGGAATAAGCCGATTTGTATTGATTCAGAGCACGGAATAGTGATGGATGGACAACATAGAATGGAGGTTGCTAGGGAAATGGGGCTTTCTGTAATTCCGGCAATCGGATTCAGCCATTCTGAAGTTGAGTTTTGGTCACTAAGGCCGAAAAACCACGAAGTGACTAGAGAGTTAATCATTAAGAAATCACTGTCCGGGGACATTTATCCATACAAGACGGTAAAGTACTCGTTCCCCACGGAGATACCCGGATGCTCTATTGATTTGGAGGAGTTATTATGAAAATTGCCAGAATCAGGACAGCTACGGTCTTCTCAAAAAGAAAAGATGTAATGGACCTAAGTAAGTTCATTGACAGCCTAAGGTCATTTGAAGATTCCAACATTGAAGTTAGGACGAAGAGGGTAGTGGTCGACAGGAAAGAGTTCTCATTGGGAGATCTCGTTGCCTTCTCAAAGGACATCGAAGAAATGGGTTTTTGGGGGTTCTGTGTTTCATTCGATGACCCGACTGATGAGGATCAAATTGCTTCGGCGAGAAAATTAATAGGAGAAACTAGCAACGGTTTTGTTAATTTTAAGATTTCAAAAACTGAAGGAAAGATGGACACAAACAAGATTGCCCCCTCTACAAAACTGATTGAAGAAATTTCCAGAGATAAAGAAGGAATAAACAATTTCAGACTTGGCTTCAGTTTTGGTCTAGAAGAAGAGACTCCTTTCTTCCCTTATGCATCGATGAATGGAAGGACCGGTTTTTCGGTGGGACTAGAATATGTTGATTTGATTGAGGAAGTAATCAACAAACATAGTAGGAAACCACTGGGAGAAATCAGGAGGGAGTTGAAGAATAGGATTTGCTGGTGGCTCGATAATGTGACAGAATGCTGTGAGAAGATTGAGGAGAAATCCGGATTTCGTTTTCTTGGAATCGACATTTCCCTAGCGCCATACCCTTACCCACTTGAGGATCAGAGTGTTGCAGGGTTGATTGAGATTCTAGGCAATATTGCCAGATCTAGAGGGGACATGGGGTACAGATTTGGCATGAACGGAACGATGTTTGTGCACACATTACTAACAAGAGTACTGAAGGAAATCGTTAACTCTGGAAAATACAAGACTTTAGGATTTAATGGGATAATGTATTCGGTTCTAGAAGACTCTGTTCTCAGTGCAAGATTCTCAAATAGAGAAATCGGTGTCAGCGATCTTCTACTTCTTTCTACAACCTGTGGTTGTGGAATTGATATGATTCCTTTATCCGACAGGAATCCGCAGAAGGCGATATCTAGTCTGTTCTTCGATATTTTTGCAATCAGCTCTGTACTAAAGAAGCCACTAGGAATCAGGGCCCTGCCCATTCCGAACTCTAGACCAGGAGATTTGACTAGGTTCAAACATCTCTTCTTCACTAACGCAGTCCTCCCTGAAGTTAGCTCTGGAGTTAGTTTCAATGAATTGCCAGCGCAAAAAGATGACTCGAGAATTGGGATTTAGTGAGGTGTCGCTATAGTCAAAGAAAAAATCATCAAGGACATTTTCAGAAGTCGTTCAAAGGTTGTCACGGGGCATGACCCTTGGAGGTACGGGGAGGAGTTATCAGAACTAACCGACAATATTGAGTGTGAATGGTTAATTGAAAATCTCCCCATCAATGACTCCGGGGCAGTAATAGATGTTGGATGTGGTACTGGTAGACACATCCTGATACTGTCTGAAAAGAAGAGAGATTGGAGATTAATTGGCTGCGATTTTGTTAAGGAGAACGTAGATTTCCTGAATGAAAGGATAAACGAAGAAGGTTTCGAAAATTCTAATGCGGTATGTTGTGATGCAACAGATTTTTCCAAACATGTTGGTATTGACAAATGCGAAGCAGTCATCGGAATTGGCGTTGTCCAATACCTTACAACTGAAAAACAGTTGAGGGAATTCGCCGACTGCTGCTCAGAAGTTCTTAACGAGGGCGGATGTCTAGTACTAAAGCACCCACTTTCCTTTACAGAATCATTCTTGCTTGACTACCATCGAGAAGATATGGGGACGAGATACATCGCAAAGTACTACAATCTTCCAGACATCATGGAAGTCTTTGTTGAAGACTTCGAGCTAATGATGATTGAGAGGACTTTCACAAAGGTATCCATTGGAGAGAAAATTGATGATATTGAGAGGGACCCCCGGGCTAGGCAAATGTGGATCTGCCTAGAAAAGAAGAAATAACTCAATTTGGGGTTTCTCAGTTGGATTAGACAATCCTAACGATAAAAACCAATTAAACATGGCTAGAAGAATCCTAGAGTAGAAGACTGAGTCACGAATAGATATAAACTGATTTAACGGGAAACGATGAAATATTCAAATTAATTAGGGCACTCATGGGAGACGCGTGGAAAGAATATACAATAGAAACGGCACCGAACAAGAATGATTTGAGGAGACTGGTTAGAAAAATGATGGGTAATGGTTGGGTTCCACTTGGCGGGGTTTGTATTGATCTTCATGAAGATAAGGAACGATACCTACAAACAATGGTGAGAAAAAAGGAGTGATAATTAGCTTAGGGGGAGTGAATTCAAGTCAATTGACTCCCAAATCTTGTCCAATTCTACCATTTTTCCTATCGGAAATAGATTTCTTCCCAATGTTGCGATTGAGAAATGATCGTAATCGGTTTCTAATAATTGAACAATATTTCTTTGCACAAAATCTTCGTCGATAATTACCGAGATGCTGTAAGCTGGTTCCAGTATCGGAGTTAATTCGGACGTGTCGACAACGCTGCCTATAATGGGATTTTGAGAAATTGTTGAGAGGCCGTCGGAGAGGATATCGAGCACGATATTGTAACAGCCACAGCAAATCGATTCTGGAATTGTCCTTGGGAAGCAATCCCTGCCTGAAGTAATCAGGTGTGTCTTACTCCTGTTGTAAATTTGGCATAATTCGTCCTTACTAATTCTCCCGTAAACTTCGACATTTTTTGAAGGCCAACGATTCTCAAGAGTTTCTAGACCATCCTCGACACCTACCAATGCAACCTTAGATTCGGGTCTAATTTCCAGCAATTGGTCCACTATTTCATAGAAAATATGTGCGTTTTTCGTCCTTTGAATGGTTGTACCGGAGAATAATATATCGATATCTCTTTCTGAGTTCAGATCTATTTTAAACACTGGAGATGGGGATTTTTTGAATTTCATTAATGCAGATTTTGGATACTTCTCCCCCAATGCTTCGAGGTTTTCATCTTCATCGAATAGAACGATAGGATATTTTCCTGGAGACCTGCGAGATCTTGCCCCTTCCGCAATCTTGATACATTCGAGGATGAAATTTCTGACTTTCCGCATTAATTCTAATTCTTCGGATTTTGAATTGGGAGTTAGGAATTCTGGATTCTTGACTCTTGAGAAAATTGCTTCTCTGTTGAGACTAGAGTATACTGACAACATTTCTTCGTTGTCTACTGACCCACCCATTAGACGTTCTGACCATTTTCTAAATCGATTACTAAAATGAGGGAAGAATAGAGAGGTTGCTGGATAAAATATTGTAGTTTTTGGAGTGTATTCGGACATTAATTTGTTGTGCAGATGGGGATAATTTCCCCTAACAATCATCACTCTTGCATCTGAAATCTCTGGCAGCATCTGGAGAGAGTCAGAGCTCCAGAAAACAAAACCCTCGTCTGCATGAATCACACCATTTCTCTCAATAATGTCCCAATTTCTTTTTTCATTTTTGTCGTGACAAAGTATTACATGGATGGTATCAATTCCGAGATAATTTGCAACTGAATCCGCTAGAAGAAAGAATAGATCTTCTTTCATTGAATTTATGAATTTCCTCTCAACATTGTCTAAATCTTCGATTTCTTCAAACTCTGAAGTGAATCTCGGCTTCGTACCCCTCTCTCCCTTGCACTCTACTTCCCAGATTGCTGGTGCCTTATGGAGCAAAATGACAGACGCCACACTATTTCGTCCTATACTCCCTTAATATATCCATTCTAAGTCCACGTCTTGTGGGCGAAACAGTGAGGGTTTCTAGTAAGGGAGAAACCAAGACTTCCATGATGAGATTCCTAAAGAAAATTGACTCAGAGGGGGGTGTTTCGTCTTTGTTGAATGCAGAAGATGAATTTGGCAAATATGTCAAATTTTGCTATTCTCTAAATAAGCCAAGAAAGTTGTCAACGGCGATAAAAATTGCAATTGAAAATGAGGAACATCATGGAATTGTGATTTCATTAATCGAACAAGCACTCGTAGAGAGGAGGTTGAAAGTCATTCAATTGATTGAGAAGAAGGCCAGCGAAGATACGACGTTAGCGAAGGAAATCGATTTATCTATTCTGAAATTCGAAATTGCCAGGCGTTTTGGGCGAAATATTTCAAGTTCTGCAGAGATGCTGACTAGAATATTGAACGACCCAGAATTGCTTGCTAAAGAATCTGGTAAATCGACCTATCAGGACTTATTCATGAGATTAAAAAAGATGTTCAGGCAGAGGGAGTGGGAGGCAATATCATCGTTATTAGAAAATGTAGTGATTATGGATTCTAACTTCCAATGTAGTAAATTCTACCTCCTATCCATTTCAAAGTTAGGGAAGAAGGAACTGTTTGAGGAACTTGTTAATGGGTGTTGTGCATCAATTAGTGATGTAAATAATATCGAAGATCTTGTCGATATTTTGTATACTGAGGATATGAATAACAGAGTCATAGATATTTGCGGATCTAGAGGGGAAGACCTGACATTCAGAACCTATTTGATTTATGCAAGATCGCTGAGGAAGGTCGGACTGGTTTCAGAATCTGACAGGATCCTGGAAAAATCTAAGCTTAGAATCCATGAGATGATTCGAGAAGGAGAAGTGGATATTTCCTCGATAACTAATAGCATAATGGATATTGGTTATTCCGGAGATATCCAGGCATCAGAGAAGTTGTTGTTTGAGTTAACTTCCAGAGGTGATTTGTCTTCGGAGATAATCGAAGAAGGAATGGTGAATAAATTCGTTGATCTGGTGAATGATACCTTGGATAGGCAAAAGAGGCTGCGCTTATCTGATGCTCTTTCCACATCCAGAAGACTGATTCAGTCAAAGGAATACGAGATTTCTTTTCGCCTACTGAAACCTTTTGTAGAACATGGCATTGAGAATTCTTCTGATTTATTCGAACAATTTGCAATTTCGGCGCTTGGTTGTGGAAACAGAGAATCGATAGAAGATTTGATTCAAAATATGGGTAATAGGGTAAATTCTTCTACTGCAGAGAGATTTCTTGAATCATTAGACTCCCGGGGAGAGTACAGACTTCACTCAATGATGATTCGCGGACTAAGGTTCGAATTACTGGACTCCCGCAAGATTATCAGATCTTATTTTAAAGTGAGATTGCACTATTCAGGCGGGATGGGTGTTAAGGAATATCTTAGGCGACTGATATCATTGAAGGGAGGGGGGGAAAATATCGAAAGATTCGTTGAAATGGCGTGTTTCCAGGGGGTACCAAACAATGAAATCGTGCCAATTTTGCTTACTTCTAGGATAAATGAGGTGGAGAAAAACTCATGCATGCTAGAAGTATATCGTGCTAGCGGTGATTTTCAAGGAATTAGGGAGAGCATCAGAAAGATACTGGGCCTCACCATTAATGAAAATCCGGACTCAAATGTTGTAAGATTATTCGAAAAGGCTGCGAATCTCTCCTTAAACATGGGGGATTTTGAGGAAACTATACTTTTAGTCGACATGACGGGGGATTTAGTTCAAGAAAACCGACATTTGTGCTCTGCAAAAATAAGATCCTTGATTACACTCGGAAGGGTGTCTGAGGCCGAGGAATTGCTGGAGGAAAATGGAGGTCTTTTTTCAGATATACAAAATCTTAGATTCAATTTAGAATTGGGGAATCGAGAAAAAGTTAAGGAGAGGGTTGCAAAACTTGATTTTGCCGATACTCCTGTAGAAGAACAAAAGAAAATAGCTGAAATTTTCTTTCGCCTGAATATGCACGTCGAATATACCAATATTTTCCATGAATCAGTCCTCAATGGTGAATTCAATCTTCGTGAGATTACTAGATATTTTCACTCCCTTTGCAAATTAGGTGAAGATCAAAAGATGATAGATGAATTCCATGAGATTAAGAGATTTCACTCCTGGAATCCTGTGAAAAGAGCCATATTAGCAATAGTTAGTTATGACTTCCAGATTTCTGAGGACTATGTCGATGAAATTGATATTGCCATCTCTATGGACCCAAAGGGAACAGAAATACCTCTTCTTGTCTGTAACGCTTTCTATTCACTAGAGAGAGTGGATATTGCATATTACTTTCTTTCAAGGAATTTCCACCTAATGCAGAATTCTGAAAAGACTTCTGAAATTGCAAGAAAAATTGGTTCTGCGCTTAAGGACTTAGAGATTAGTCCCCATTGTATTAACAGAGAGAGCTTAGTTGAAAGTCCAATTTTCTCAGATGTCGAAGTAATTCGCAAGATAGTGAAGCTTATTGGAGAGAGGGGGGGGAAGGGAGTAAGAAAGGTGCAAAGGAAGAAGAGAATAGCAATTCAGTCCCATACATTAGATATTGGTGGTGCAGAAAGGCAAGTATCTTTGATTCTAAGGCTTCTTTCAGAGGGTAAGATCAAGTCCGAAAGTTTCGCTTTGGTGACCAATTTAATTCCAAGGCTTGCAGATTATTCGGATACCTATTATCATGAAATTGAAGATAGAAATATACACATTTTTGAATATAGCAAACCAGCAGGATACTATGGAAAAACAGATACCAGAGAGGATTTGATTGCCATACTTCAGCATATTTCCCCTCTGAAGAGGAACAGGATTATGTCTTTGGAATCGATATACAGCAAAGGTGAATTCGATGTTGCCCATACTTGGCAGGATTGGTGCAACATTTACGGGGGTATTGCAGCATTAATGGCAGGGGTGGATGAAATAATCATGGCTGGTAGGACATTGCCACCCATAATGAAATCTAGATTGCAAGCCAGATCCGGAAGATCTTACAGGGAGGCATATAGAATTTTGTTAAGTACGGAGGGAGTAAGTATGGTTCACAATTCTAATTCTGGCAGAAATGAGTACGCAAACTGGTTAGGAACAAATGAAGACGATTTCTCAGTATTATACAACGGGTATAATCTCAAAGTCAATTCTCGCAGAGATTCCAAGAGGGGGAGGGAGATTAGGAGTGATCTTGGAATTCCAAAAAATTGCACTGTTGTAGGATATGTGGGGAGGTTCAGTTCGGATAAGAGACCTTGGATATTCCTTGCGATGGCTGAATCGATTCTTTCCAGGGAATTAGGAGCGGAGCACTCTGTAGAGTTACAAAAATGGGTTATTCAGAATGAGGGGGACGTGGAAGAAGAAATCGAAGTTTTTCCTGATTCAGAACGTTCTGGGGAGTTGGTAGGAATCGATGAAATTCAATTTATCATGGTTGGAGAAGGACCTCAATTAGAAAAGGCAAGAGCGATAGTAGAAGATTCGGAAATTCTCAGAGAAAGAGTACACATTGTGGGATATTCTCCCGAGGTCAGCTCATATATGATGAGTTTCGACTGTTTCGTCCTTACGTCCAAGGTTGAAGGTTTGCCCAATGTAATTATTGAGGCTCAGTTTTCTGGATTACCGGTCTTGACAACTGATGCAGGAGGGGCATCGGAGTGTATCGATGAGGGGGAAACTGGGCAAGTAGCAAAATCTGATTCACCATCTTACCTTGCTGAGACGTTGCTTGAAATGCTTAATGACAAGAAATTCATGAAAGGTGCGCCAAAGAAAGCAAAGAAGTTTGCTTCTTCGGAATTTAGCAAAGAAATTTTGGCAAAGAGAATGGGCAAATTATACGGTGGAAATTTATGAAATCCAGGAGGGTTCTTTTGGTGGCAGACGTCGAAGGTTGGGCGTACGACATTATTGCAAAGTCGATATCTGGGAGTTTTAGGAAGTATAGAGCTGAGATAGTTTATTTCAGAGACCTTATTGATAGGAGGGTATCGATAGATGGGGGCGATTATGACGTAATTTTTGCCTTTTTTTGGTATGATATGCTATTGAGGGGGAAGTTGATAGATAATCTAGACTCAAAAAAGGTGTGTGTAGACGTTCAGTCGCACAATTCCTGGCTTAAACGGGGGATTGGTGTTGACGAAGTAGAGAAGGTCCTGAATAGTTTCACATCGGTAGGATTTTCTTCGAAGAAGTTAATGAGGAAATTTCCCAACTTAGAAAATAAATTCTACACTCCATCTGGGTTCGACCCTAGAAGATTCACTCCTTCACCCCTTCCTGAGTTTGACGGAAGACTGAAGATTTGCTGGGCAGGGGATCCGGAGACATCCCATCATGGAGATGTAAAGGGGTATTACGAATTCATTAGACCCGCTATTGAAGAGTTTGATGACGTAGAACTGATTACAGCATCGAAGCAAAATAGAGTCCCACACAATAAGATGGGGTCTTTCTATTCGAGAGGTCACGTATACCTGAATTTCTCCTCTAGCGAGGGGACTCCAATGCCCTTGTTGGAGTCAATGGCTTGCGGGAGAGCGGTAATTACCACCAATGTTGGAATCTCTGAAGAAGTAGTGAAAGATGGAGAAAATGGGTGGGTTATCCCTAGGACATTAGAATCACTAGTAAGTTGCATTGACAATTGTAGGAAGCAAATGTCAGATCTACAAATGATGGGTTTGAAGGCATATAAATCCGTAGAAGAAAGGACCTACGATTGGAGTGCGATGCACTACGAGGAGTTATTCGACTCGGTATACGATAGTTGAAATGTGTGCTCAATTTCGTGAGCATGTGAGAGTTCTACTGACTGGAGGTTCCGGATTCATAGGAAGCCATCTGGCCGAGAGACTTTTGAGCAGGGGGGATCAGGTTGTTAGTATTGACAACCTTTCTACTGGAAATTTGGACAATATTGCAGAAATAGTGGGTAATGAAAATTTCACCCACCACACTGCGGACCTACTCACTCAAGGTGGGATGGAGTTGCTGAAGCAAGAAGTGAATGAAGCAGATGTGATTTTTCATCTGGCTGCTGCTGTTGGAGTTTTTAACGTTGTAAATTTCCCTGCTGAGACAATAAAAAACAATATTGAAATTACTGAGGCACTACTTAGATTCGCAAAATCCTCAAGAAGTAAAGTTGTAATTTTCTCCACATCTGAAGTTTATGGGAAATCGGATGATTTCCCGTATAACGAAGATCAAGACATTGTTTTGGGGCCAAGCAAGAATTCAAGATGGAGTTATGCTTCTTCAAAACTGGTCGACGAGTTCCTGGGTCTAGCATACTATAATCAGCACAATCTACCCGTAATTGTTGTCAGACTTTTCAACACGGTAGGACCTAGGCAAGTTGGGCACTATGGGATGGTGATTCCGAGATTTGTGGAACAGGCAGCAAACAACTTGCCCATTACAGTCTATGGAAATGGAAAGCAATCTCGATGCTTTTGCAACGTTGAAGACACCATAGAGGCTTTACTGGGTCTAATAGATAATGAAGACTGTGTGGGCGAAGTTTTCAATATTGGTTCTTCTCAAGAGATTAGCATAGAGGATCTGGCAATGAAGATCAAAACGATCACCAATAGCGAATCAGAAATCACCTTCACCCCTTATGAAGATGCATACTCTAGTGGATTTGAGGACATGCTCAGAAGGGTTCCGGATACCTCAAAAATTAACAGATTTATTGGCTGGGAAGCTTCAATCGGCCATGAGGAGACAATAAGGAGAGTTTTTGCACAAATTGAACAGGGGTAGGCTAATCCACCTCTCTCAGTGATTGCCCCCCATACCCCATCAAAGTAGCTGCAATTCTCCCATGGCCAAGTGAGGAGTCGTAGTATACAACTTCAGGAGGGTTATTGAAAATCATTCTAGCAATCCAAGCTACTACTAATTTGTCAATTGACTTCATACCATCTAGTAAATGGAAAAATCTTCCGAGAGTTTCACGAGGATCAACCAAAATAGAGAATTCCTCGTATTTCACTGGTTCTCCGTCACTGAGAATTGTTTCTGAACCGGTTGGAAGCCGACCTTCACATATAGACAGAATTGAGGATTTGCCATCTAAACCTGTAGAAGCAAGATTCAGCATCTTCGAACAGAAAAGTTTCGATATTTCCCCTCCCCCAATAGGCCCAATATCAATGGAATGTGACTTGACCCGATCACAATACCTTTCCAATTCTGATTTTGATAAGGTACTCAGAACAAGGCGTTCAGTGGGAAATTTTTCATCTGGTAACGAGTATGCTTCGGGAATTAGATAAGGGATGTCCAAATCATCACATGTTTGAAAAAAACGCCCTATTGAAGCGTTGGATGGTTGTCTGTCAAGTTCTATCGCTTGAGAAATATTTGGACTTAATTCGGAAAGGATTCTGTGGTATTCATTTTTCCCTAGAGAATTAATTAATCGACCGGTGTATGGATTGAGTAGTGACTTTGCTCCACCGAATGATGGGATTTCAGAAAATAAAGAAAAGCGCTTCGATTTTAGAATCAATCTAATTAGAGATGGGAGTATTTCATCGTCATGAGTTTTCAATAATTTTTCAATCTCTGAAGAGGCTGTGTCATCGTCTTGCTCGAAGTAAACAACCTGTCTTGAATAATGAATGGCTGCAGACTTATCGGAGTGCCCCAAAGTGGATAGTTTTTTTATTGCATCTTTCTCGATTTTTTTCTCCCCTAGTTCCCGTGCAGAAGAGGCCAGTTCTGATATTATTCTAGGAGACCCTTGATTTTCATTACTTAATTTTGAAAATATTTTGACCAGGTCCCTGTGATTTCCCAATCTCGATAGGGCCCTCAATGCAAAGGTACATTCATCTTCAGACCAGGTTGGTGCATCGTTGGGATATCCCAATGTCTGGAGCAGGCGAGAGTATTTTCCTTCGGAGTAGAGGCTTCTGTAATTTGAATTGGTTGAATTGATAATTGAGGCTTGGGATTCATTGGATTGTTTTCCTATGTTTTCTAATGTTGTCAGTGCTGGACGATAACTGGGGTCGGAATCGAGAATCTGCAATACCATTTCTGACGCCTTCTCAAACTTCCCCTCTTTGGCGAGAAATCTTGCAATATTATTCATGGCTTCGAGATCTTCTGGTTCTAGTGCCAACACTGCTTCCCAACATTCCTTGGCCTCCAAAATACTCAAACCAAGTTTTGTTACTGATCTGGCGGTGAATCTTAGGGCTATTGCATTTCTTGGATTATCTCGTAATGCGTTCTTAGAAATCTCATTGCAACCCTCAAAGTCACCGAGCATGTATCTAGATCGAATCCAGGAAGAGATTTCTGGGTCTGAAAGTGAGTCACGATGTCCGCTGCACAGATTTTCTACCTTTGACCATTCGCCGCTTTGGGCTGCCTTTCTAATTTCGAAGCTAATGACCTCTTTCCCCAATTCCACGGACTCACCAAGTTGGCCTAGGGGTACACATCAAAAACCCAGTCATCACAAAGATTGGCGTTCAACACCTATTATGAACCAAAGATATTCCGGGCATTCATGAGTCAAATGGATGGGTAGCAAAATGAATCATGGAGAAGTGACTGGAGATGAGACTATTTGTGTCGTTGGTTTGGGTTACGTTGGCCTTCCAACAGCAATAGCATTCCATTCAGCGGGTTTTAGAGTAATTGGAGTTGATGTTTCAGAAACAGTTGTTGAAGGCCTCAATAATGGAGTAAGCCCGTTAATCGATTCTAGTTCCAGAATATCAATACCGCTGGATTCAGATAAATGGTTTGTGACAGGTGATTTTGAGAAGGCAGTGCCCGATTCAGACGTGGTTCTGATTACCGTACCAACTCCTGTAAATACTGATAATAGCCCGGATTTGAGTTACGTTAAATCTGCCGCAAAGAGTGTTTTGGAAAATTTAGACCGTTCCAAAAGTACTGCCGTGGTGCTTGAAAGTACGGTCTATCCGGGAGTCACTAGGAAAATACTCGGAGAGGAGTCAAACAAACTAGGACTCACAGACGAAGTTGTCACCCTAGCATATTGTCCAGAAAGAGTCAATCCTGGTGACTTTGAAAGAGGAATAGAATCAGTTGCACAGATTGTCGGTTGTGATGACTCAAGAAAGGGAGGGTACTTAGCAGATTTATTTGGGAAAATAACCCAAGAAAGTTCGACTTATGTGGGAAAAATTGAGGTTGCTGAAGCATCAAAATTGATCGAGAATGTCCAGAGGGATATAGACATAGCATTGGCCAATGAGTTAGCAATGGTATTACCGAGGATTGGGGTTGATGTGGAAGAAGTACTCTCAGCAGCATCGACAAAATGGAACTTTCACAGGCACACTCCGGGCATAGGAGTGGGAGGCCATTGTATTCCAGTTGATCCGTATTATTACATTGAATTGTCAGAGGGTGCCGGATTTCCTTCATTACTGGCTTCTTCTTCCAGAGAAATCAATAATTCAATGCCCAAAAATTCAGCTAATCAAATATTGAGTATTCTTGGAGAAGTAGAAAAACCAAAGGTTCTGATTCTTGGGTATTCATACAAAGCAAATGTAGGCGACACTCGGGAAACTCCAGTCGAACCTCTGGCTTCGCATTTGAAAGAAGGTGGATGCGAGGTGCTAATCCATGACCCACTGGTCGATGTCAGAGACTTGCCTTCTTGGGTTGAGAGTGTGTCAGAACCTACGAAATGCGATGATCTGGATCTAATTATATTAGCTACTTTCCATGGAGAGTACAATTTCAACAACGAATTATGGAAATCTATGTTCTCACAAATGAAAGTAGCCAGGGTTTACGACGGTCGTAGAGTTCTCCCAAAAGACGAAATGATTTCTTATGGATGGGAATACTATGGAGTTGGTAATCCCAATTCTTAGGCCCAAACGATTTTCCCCTTCAGCCTAAGCAAACAATTCAGAGTGAGATCATTGGGTGCGAGAAAAAAACCTATCGAGTCTGTTGACCTAGAGTCACGACTTGATGATGATTTGTGTATTGGGAGGAGAAGGTTGGAGGGGGAGTTATCAAGAAATCCCGAAATTGGGACTAATGTTGCTAGTAGAGAGAGAGTTCTTGAGTTGGCTTCAATAGGAGAATTTGGAATTGCAAGAAGTCTGATTATGGACCAATTAAGTATAGAACAAAATAATGAAGAGTTGCTAGAGACAATGGCACTTCTGGAATCGTATTCTGATGATGAGTTCGAAGATTTCCGTTGGTGCGAGAGTCTTATTGAAATCAATCCGGAAAATACAATTGCGATATCATTGAGAGATGTGAGAGAGTTAATCAGTTCGCGAGAATGGAAAAAGGCGAAAGAGGCAGCATCAATCATTCTAGAAATAGATAGGAGTAATTTGTTCGCATTAAAGGCGTCAGCAAATTCAGATTCTTCACTCGGGGAATGGGACAAATCTTCTTCCGCGTGGGGAAAAATACGGAAAATTAGAGGGTTGAAAGAAGAAGAACGGTATGAAGCAGCGAGAACATTCTACAATGCAAAGATGTTCTCCAAGGTAATTGAGATTGTCCCTAAGGAAGAGGTAAATGACGACAATGAGGTGAAATTATTGGAGTTAATTGCACGCTCATATTACAACCTAAGAATGGATGATGAGGTTTTAGATTGTTCTAATTTGATTCTAGAACTAAAGCCTGAAAGTGAGATTGGGCTGAGAAGTCTATCTAGGTCTCTAATACGCTTGGGGCGATTAACTGAGGCCATTCCAATTATTGAGGAATACTGTAGAGTTTTTCCATCTTCGACCAATGCTTGGGAATCACTAATTGAAACTAAACTAATGATGGACAAAATCGAAGAGGCTAGGGGGGCATGGGATGAACTACGAAGTGGAATTGGCGAAGAAATTGAAATATTCTTCACGGCGCTAGAAATTTCACTAAGATTCAACTGGAGAGAGGAATACCACAGCATTATCCAAAATGAGGGGAAGAAGTTTAGCAACAATGCTGCCTTTGCGGGAAATATCGCCGAAATAAACCTCAAATTAGGAGACATAGGGGGTGCATGGGGGATTCTTTCTTCGAATGGAATTGATCCCATGGAGTCATTCCTAGGGATTAAATTTGAACAAATTATGGAGTCGGCAGGCGCAAATATTGAGGAAATTGAAAATGCTTCGGAATCCGGCGAGTCGTTATGGATAACCGAACTAGTGACTAGGGAGATACTCAGGAAGGCCGGAACTAGAAGAGAGTTGAGAAGGGGGAAAAAGAGGTGTCATCTAGTTTCTTCATCCCTGGATAGGGGGGGCGCAGAGAGACAGGTTGCAATGACTTTGAAGCACATTCAAGGAATGGATGACTTCGAATGCTTCCTAGCAATCCACAGGGTCAAGAGCAGGCAAGGTGTTGGAACTTACTTTGATGATTTGGGAGGATTGGAAAATAAAATATTTGATTTAGGGGGGATATTTCTCGAAGATAGTGATGTTCCAGGAAAGGAAATAATTGATGCCAACGCTGACATTTTGGGACTTCTCGATTCAGGGGTCAAAATGAAGGTGATGCAGCTAATTTCACACTTCGCAAATTTTCAACCTGACATTGTTCATGCTTGGCAAGATGAGACCATTCTTACATCATGTATAGCCGGTGCCCTGACAGGAGTGCCTATAGTTCTCGGTTCGGCAAGATCGCTAAGGCCGGATGAAAAAACGGAGTTACATATCCGTAAGAGGCCATACCTGCGGAACTGTTTCAGGGAGATTTTCAATTACAATTGTCATTATCTTAGTACTAACAGCATTGCTGGAAGAAATAGTTATTCAGAATGGATTGGGATGGATAAGGAAGAAGTCATTGTAAACGAAAATGGGGTTGACTTCGAAGAAATTGAATCTGGAATGGAAAGGGCCGAAATTGAGCAAAGATTACGTGATTTTGGCTTCTCAGAAGAGAACAAAATAGTTGGAGGAATTTTCAGACTTGAAGCGGGAAAAAGGCCAAAGTTGTGGATTGAGAGTTTTGATGAGGCGAGGAAAACTGATGGTTCAATTAGAGGGATAATAGTTGGCGGAGGTAGGATGGAAAATTCAGTCAGAGAATGGGTATCGGATTCGGGTCTGGAAGAATTTGTTAAAATTGTTGGAGAAGTGAGCGACATTGGAAGTTGGCTATCAATCATGGATGTTTTTCTTTTCACCTCAGTTACAGAGGGGCTCCCCAATGTACTAATCGAAGCACAGGGATTTGGCGTCCCAGTAGTTTCTACCAGAGTCGGAGGAGTTCCAGAAGTAGTAATTGATGGGAAAACTGGATTCATAGTTGAGACTGCAACAAGAGAAGTACTGGGCGAGTCAATAATACAGATTTTTTCCAATGAGAATTTCAATGAGTTCGGAGTTCTTTCCAAGAAGGTTGCCAGAGAGAGGTTCGCAGTCTCAGAAATGGCAAAAAGAACCGTAGAAATGTATTCACGGGTGCTACCACTGCCAGATGGTGAAAGTTTACGGGGTGGGGAGGGATGACAAGAGTTTTCGTGACTGGTGGTGCTGGTTTCATCGGATCTCACATCTGTGACAGAATAATAAAAAAGGGATTTCATGTTGTTTGTTTTGACAACTTAATTACGGGTTTCATCGAGAATATCGAGCATCTCATCGGAGAGAATAGTTTTACTTTCATTGAGGGTGATATCAGGGACCTTGAGGCGGTGCGGGCAGGTATTGATGGTTGTACTCATGTTTGCCATCAAGCTGCTTTGGGTTCTGTACCCAGATCAATTGAAGATCCGATTAGAACGAACGAGATCAATATATCGGGAAGTCTAAATGTTCTCTCTGAAGCTCAAAGAGTCTCCGTTCAGAGGTTTGTTTTTGCATCTAGTTCCTCTGTTTATGGCGATAACATAGAGATGCCAAAGGTTGAGGAGAATACTGGAAATGTTCTATCTCCGTATGCAGTGACTAAGTCTGCTCTTGAAGAATATGCAAGAGTATATTTTGAAATTCATGGAACCAAAACAATTGGATTAAGATATTTCAATATATTCGGCCCAAGACAATCTCCTAAAGGGGGCTATGCGGCAGTAATCCCCCTCTTCATGGATTCTCTAAGAAAGGGGGAAAGACCGACGATTTTCGGGGATGGGGAGCAGACGAGGGACTTCACATATGTACAAAATGCAGTGGATGCGAATATTCTTTCACTTTTTGGAGATGTTCCCGAAGCATTTGGTAAAACATTCAACGTAGCCTGCGGGGATACGCTATCAATAAACAGGGTTTTCTCAGAAATCCATAGTTCAATGGTGGAAGAACTGGGAATAGATTCGATTTCTCCCATCCATCTCCCCACCAGAGATGGCGATATCAAGGACTCATTGGCAGACCTTAGTGAAGTTAGCAGATGTCTAGGCTACTCGCCAAAGATTAGTTTCGCAGAGGGAATAGAAGAGACTGTTAGTTGGTTCCTAAGCAATAAAGTGTGATTGGATGAAAGTTACCATTAGTCAGGAAGAGGGAGATATCATCTTCCATCTTGAACCGGGAGAGGCAGACCTAGAGCACCTGAGTTCTTCCAAGATTGGACTGTCTGGGAAAAGTGCAAAGATAGATCTTGGTGGTGTGAAGATTGAGGATATTCACCCTGACCTAATTGGCCTTTCTACAATTCTAATGTGTCACCAGTTTGTTGGAAACGAATTGCACCTCCCTGTTTTAGTTAGTGAAGAGTTTTTAGAGAAGGCAAACGGGATCCTTAGCAAGTACAAGATTTGTTCGGGCTCGAATCCTGAGATTGCTTCTAATTCCCCTTTAGGAACTAGGCCGGGGCTAGCATTCAGTGGAGGAGCTGATTCAACTGCAGCATTGGTTGTGATGCCTGGAAATACGGTTCCTGTCTTCATGAATAGGCCGATTAGGGAGGGTTCGATGTATGACTCAGACGCACCGATAAGAAATTGTGATTTGCTTAGGCAAATAGGTTACGATGTTAGGGTTATTGATTGTGACTTGGAATACCTGAGGAATCCAGTCGGTTTCCCCAGTGATTTAGCACATGCTATCCCTCTGATTCTATTATCCGAAAGCATGGGTATTGGGTCGATTGCTTTTGGGACCATACTAGAGTCTGCTTACGGGATAGGTCATGAGCACTATATTGACTACCCCAATGGTTCACACATGAGATTTTATGGCACCCTCTTATCTGCTGTAGGACTGGAAATATCTCTCCCAGTGGGAGGAGTTAGCGAGGTTGGTACTGCGATAATTGTTGAGTCTTCCCCCCTAGGAGTTTTAGCCCAATCTTGTATTCGAGGAAAGAAGGGTTCCCCGTGTATGAGATGCTGGAAGTGCTTTAGAAAGGAGTTGCTTTCCCTTGCACTTTCTCCTCACAAAGAAATAGACCTAATTAGCATGATGAGGAATAGTTCAGAGATACAGATTAAACTCTCATCATACCCCATTAGTCACGAAAATGTTGTTACATATTCGATTCAAAGAGTCGACATCGGAAGATATCAATTTCTGAGGCCACTTAGAGATAGGCTCGATACAGAACTTGACTTGTCCCTACTAGATTGTTGGTATTCCCCCTCTAAGGTATTAATTCCTGAGAAATATAGAGTTTCAGTGATGGAAAAAATCTCCAAATTTTTGAAGAAAATGACGCGGGAGCAGGAGGAGATGCTGGAAACTTGGAACATGGATGATTATTTACTATCCGAAGAGGCAAAAAAATCACATTCACGTTTGACAACTTCATGGCAAGATCTCTAGTCTGAAATAGCCTGAGAAAGAATCCACTCTGCGACCTGATCAGCACCATTTTCTCTTTGCAGTAGTTGGAAGTTATTCCTCATCAGTTCTCGAACATCAGATTCCACCATTCTGTCTATTGCTGCTTGGATTATGTACTTCTTCTTGTCCTTAATCACTACCATACATCCCGCCTCCTCAGCAACCATAGTTCTAGCTAGTTGATCATCCCTCCCAGTATTCATGTTTGGTAAGCAAATTGTTGGCAATGAGGCTTGAATTGCCTCATGGAATGAGTTGTAACCCCCAGCCATTATAGCAAAATCGAAGTCATTGAAGTACCGGGAATTAGGATAATCACGCAGAACTCTAATTCTCTCATACTTGGTTGCGATTCTGTCACCGAGCATTGATTCACCAATAACTACGTAGACGTTTGAATGAATTGCTAGTGAATCCAGTACCATACTAATTTCTGAATCTATGTCGTTGATTTTTCCGGCACCAAGTTGGACATAGCAAATTACTGCTTCCGTAGGCACTCCCAATCTACTCCTCAGCCCCCCCCTTGGCTCCATATCTTCGTTATCCATTAGTAGGATTGGATTGCACCTAACCAAAGAGGCGCCGTGATCGAATTCATCTTCGGAATCCATATCTACTGAATCACCTGGACGGACGACGGCATGGAAGTGTTTCACGCTATCAACTGGAATATTCCTAGACCCTGGACGAATCGCACCCCTGCGTAGCCAGACCTTAAGCATGCTATCTTCTTGACTTCGGATTGCATTGAGCATACCCCTATACGGAAAGGAGCCGTCGAAGACGAATGCTTTCGGCCTATGAAGTGAGAAGACCATGTTTAACATCTCTTCACAAATTGAATTCCAAACGTTGGGATCCATGTCCTTGTACCTATAGCGTCCTGAAACGTGATAAGCTGGGAATCCAAAATTAGCCAAAATGTGCAATGTGGGCATGGTGGTGAAGAAAACAATTTCCGCATCTGGATTTTTCTTCTGAATTTTCTTTGCAACTGCCAATAGCCTGGTAAAGTGACCGAAACCTACTCCATTTGTAGGAAAGAAGACAATGCTATCTCTATTTTCGCCAATTCTACTTCCGATCGGATACAAATCCATTGCATTCTTCTCTACATGACCGAGTTTCTCCCTAGCAAGTCTCCCCAAGAGTGCTGGAACCGTAAAGGGAAGTGCCAACAACTTTACTGGATTTCTGGAAGAGGAGGAAATTAGGTCCAACAATCTGAAAGAAGCTGTTCCCCTAATTCTAGAAAGTTCTCTCTTGTAACGTTCTATTTGCAACTTTTCATTTGTTAGCAAGTAGAATGAGTCACTTTGATTTCCTAGTTCAATTTTCTTTGGCTTCCATGGGAGAAGAGATGCCAATTCTTCATGAATAGGCCGTGATTCTGAGATCTTCTGGATAATGCTGACTCTTTCGGATTCAGTCAGTTTGGAAATCTTCTCCACGGCTCTTGCTCTCCTAGATTCTCCATCTTCTGAGATATCAGCACTTGAAACAAGGTAAGCCTCCTTCCAATTCCCTGAGTTGAATTCTGCCCTGAATTGATTTTCTTGATGATCCCTTAGAACCCAACCATAGTCTGTGGCTTTCCTATAAATTGAAGCAGATAAGGGAAATTTTCCTAGTCGGAGTGCACTTCTAGCTGATAAGTCAAGAAATGAAGCGTCAGAGAATAAGAATGAAGAGAATCTTGAACGCCGGAGCGAGCTTCGATACTGCTCCGAATTGTAAGCCCTTCTGCACCACCTGAGGAGGCGGGCCTTTACCCATGCCCCTCCAACCATGTACTTCCGTCTACAAGTAGGCTTTCAACGATTATGTGAAATTTACAATTTTTTTCTCTAGTCAATCTTCGTCATTGCCTGAATTAAGAAGAACTTCTCCCCATCGTGATGCAACTGCGGAGACCCGTGCGGGGACCACCCCTCCTCCATTTTCATACTAACCCATGTGCCAAGTTTATTTGATGCAGACGCGAGTGCCGGAGAGGCGCTTCGCACTAAGATATATTTTGCATTTCCATCAATCTCTACGTCATCCATGGGTCTTCGTAGGAGTTCCTATATTTCTCAGTGACGCAAGAAAGGTATTTAGTTGCTTTAAGGAAATTTGAGACGTTCCTTCTGTTTTTTTCGTAGAAAGGCGGCAACCTCTGGTTCAGTGGATCTCTTCTGCCTGGTAAATATCGAGTAAAGGTACCCCATGAACATTGATATTCCTCCGAAAAATATTGGTTTACTGGCCATCCTGTGTAATGATCTAGCAATCATGAATGGGGGGAAATAGCCCATAGAGTGAGCGAATCTACCAGATTCAAAACAGCCCACAATAAGTCCGGAGTGCGATCCTGTCCTCCTTTGATGTTGGACTTCCAGATCCAAGAAGGAAGTGGTTTCCCACCCGTTCATTTGTGCCAATATGTTGTCCACCCCATCCCAACCATTAATTTCCTTAATTCCACCTATCTCCTCATAGCATTCCCTTCTGTAGGTCTTTAGTCCACCTCTTGTGTGATCGGGGGAGACTTTCTCTATTTTCTTCGAATTGTTGGAAATAATGAAACACGTTCCACTGGCTATCCCAAGACTTTCTGAATTCGAAAATTTTGAAAAAATATTCGCAAAATAATCCCTGGGAAGAATCATGTCTGCGTCTATCTTTGAGAAGAAGTCCCAACTCAGAGATGTTTGTGAGAGTCCAGTGTTGACTAATGTTGCAATTTGTGAACCTCTCTTCCTTTTGGAACCATCATCCACTGAAACTACTGAAATCCAATCGTGTTCCTTCGAGACTTGGTTTAGGAAATCCTTGGCGGTTCCACCAGAGTTGTGTGAAACAATAATCCATTCTGAGGGCAGTATTGACTGTTTAGTCATGGATTCCACCAGTGCAGGCAAAAAGTCTGTTTCGTTTCTACTGGGAGTGACCACTACATGGCTCAATTTCCCATTATTGGCCATAATGAGTGTCGACCCCCGCCACGCATATGTATAGGGTTTGATTGTAGAAATCCTATGGGAGGGTTTGTCGTGCCTCTTGCATATGCCCAGATTTCATTCTCATTGCTAATAATGGTCCCCATTTTATACTGGTTTTCAATGAAGATTTCTAACTCCGATTCGGAACTTCCAGAAAACCTGATTCCGGGCCAAAAGAGAATTTCTGTAATATTGCCAATGAGGAATGAGATAACCAATGTGGAAAGAAAGATATCTGATATTTTGGACGAGATTCTCCCGCATAGTTTCGTTGATTTGATAGTAGCAGACTCCGATTCAATTGACGGGACAGGTGAAATTGCAAGAGGAATTCTAGAATCATCGGAAATTGACCCTTCCAGATGGAAGGTAATTGATTTTAAAATCAGAGGTAAAAATGTCGCACTGAACGGAGTTTTGTCTGAGATTGATTCAGATATTGTGGTTATCTCTGATGCAGATGCTAAAGTTTCTACGGGGTGGTTGGAGATCGTACGCTCGAGGATGGAGGAAGAGGAAGTAGGAGTGGTATCCGGCGTAGAGGGAGAAGGGCAACCGAGTAGTGGAAGTTTCAACAAATACTACAGAGAGAAATCTAATTGGCTGAGGATTAGGGAGTCTGAAATTGACTCATCTCCGGTTTTGGAAGGGAGTTTACTTGCTTGGAAGACTTCAGCTCTTGGTAACTTTGAATTAAATGAGAGAATGAATGCGGATGATGCGCAGATTGGCTTTATCTGCACCAGAAGTGGGCATAGAGCAGTATTAGATGAAAGAATTTCCTTCAGAAACTTTGAGGGCCTTCCAAACCGAACTTTCAGAGAATCAGTCAGAAGGGCTCAAGGGCTATCCATTGCCCTGTTCAATAATGCTGATTTAGCCGTAATTAATCCTAGGAAGAAGGCTAGGAAGGCAATATTCAATGCACTATTTCTGTACCTAATATTCCCTTGGTCAGTATTGCTATTTGCCGTAAACTCAATTTTTTCCTTCTCGGTGAACCCAGA
>MDTG01202787.1_pt1 | contig 23226 bp, 21 predicted proteins | sample 811421 | NCBI WGS metagenome assembly MDTG01 (sample SAMN05326645, study PRJNA326480) | marine metagenome | isolation source: seawater | place: Pacific Ocean: South East | collected 2011
AAGATTCATATATTTAACTTACATTTTACCATAATCTGCTTCAATTTTTTTTTCATTTTCAGGACTTCTTAATAAAAAATGGGTATTTTTTTGTTTTTTTGTTTTTTTTGTTTTTTTTGTTTTTTTTGTTTTTTTTGTTTTTTTTATAATTTTTACTTTTGACCTACCTATTCCATATCTACAAACTCAATTTCCTTTGTTTCTTTATTTAACTCGCCAATATATTGATTTTCCAAATTATATACACTATAATTATCTATATCAAGTTGGTATGTTTTTCCGTCCTTTTTATAAATGAATTGCCTTACTTGTCTAATATCAAAACTATTCTCATCTTCTTCATGTTCTTCAATCTCATCTTCACTTAATTCTTTATCATTTTCTTGAACTTTTTCTTGAACTTTTTCTTGAAGTGTTTCTTGAACTGTTTCTTTATTTTTTTCTACTTTATTTTTTTTATCTCTTACCGTAACATTTTTACTTAGCTCAGCTACAGGACTTTCTTGTCCTACTTCAACATCATTTTCCTCATCTGTTGTTGAGGCAATAGAAGGAGAACGTTCCTTTTTTCCTTTCTTTACACGTGCTTTTGACTTATCAATCTCGTAATGGCTTTTGTCTATCTTATAATTTATATGGAATTTGTTTTGAATTAACATTTCTAGTATTGAGATTTTAACTGAAATATGTTCTTCACCTTTTTTACTGAGATATGTGGCATATGTTACCTCTTTCTTTTTTGTTTTTACACCTTCTTTTTCTGGTGCTTGATAAATACCACCTTCGGTATAAACATTCATTCTATCGCTCAAAAATCCATATTTCAAGTGGTTCTCTTGTTTCATACAAGCACTACATATTGGTACACCATCACCACTCCAATTCTTGATATTTCCTCCACATGGCAGAAATAAGTTTCCGTTTACCTTCAGTGCTTGACATGATGTATTTTGACATACATAATCTACTAGATCTGGTAGAAATGGAAATTGAACACTGTTCTTTCTTTCAAATTTCTTTAGATCCTTGTAGTTGATCTTTGTACCTTTATAATTATCACTTGCTCCTGCTGATGCTTCTGCTTCTACTTGTGCTTCTGTTTCTGCTTCTGCTTCTACTTCTGCTTCTACTTCTGCTTCTGCTTCTGTTTCTGCTTCTGCTTCTGTTTCTGCTTCTGCTTCTGTTTCTGCTTGTGGTACTGCTAATACTTGTTTATCAACATCTTTTTCTGGTGAAACAATAGGTTCATCAGATACTCTTGACCAATGATTTAAAATTGTTGCTTCATACATCATTCTATGAAGAATATCTCCCTTGATTTCTTGTCCATCATTCATGAGCAACTTCATTGATTTCTCTTCACACAAATCTTCAAATACACTTAAAAATTGTGCTAGAGCTACTTCTGTGTAACTCTTAATTGCTTCATTTGGAACTATTACAGAACCTTGTGTAGCCATTCTAATTTATCTTAATTTTTTTTTTCAGATTTTTTTGCTTTTGATTTCTTTTTACTCTATTATATATTCCTATCAATTCCACTTCAATTTTTTTTTATATTTTTATTAGCGTATAATATTTTAATATAATAATGTTATATAAAAATAAAAAACCATAAAGGTTTGTATTCTATTTTACCTATAATATTATAATAAATTAAAATTCATTGTTATTATCTACCATAGAAGCAAATAGTCGCATATAATCAGGAATATCATAATCTTCATCCTCATCTTCGTCCTCATCTTCGTCCTCGTCTTCTTCTTCGTAATCTTCGTCCTCGTCTTCTTCTTCGTAATCTTCATCTTCATCCTCTTCATCGTCGTTTTGTAAAACAGCATCATACTCATTAAGATAATTATCACTTAGTGTTATTTCTTCATCTTGTTCTTCATCCTCTTCATCCTCTTCATCCTCTTCATCTGAAAAGATAAAAATATCATTTAAAAGATCATTATTATATCCACCATCATTTGGTAATGTTAATGGAGGTACTTCAATTACTACTTGAGATAATATTTCTTGTTGAATATCTTGATTTAAATTTTCAGCAACAGGTCCATTTTCAAAATCTTCAAGAAATTCTAATATCTCTAGAGGATTAAACATTGCCATTTTAGATGAGTTTTTTTTATTTTTGCTTTATTATTGTATTATTTCTTTAGTTTATTGTTTAAACATTACAAATTTTAAAATCCATTTCAATTTTATTAGTTGTTATTTTCAATAATAGTTAATAAAAATATATCATTTTTTTTATTATATTTTAAATAATTCTTATTAAAAATAGATACTCATTTTTATTGTTTTTACCTTATATTTTTAATAAGCGTTAATGAAAATACATTGTAAATATAGGTATAAATTTATAATACTTTATTGTACAAAATATAAATATAATAAACTAGACAAAATGAATTATTTAAACGTTAATTATGTATAATATATAGAAAATGAGAAATATAATTTTATCAATTATTTTCTGTCTTTTAAACACAAGCTATATAAATCCGTATCAAACGTCAAAATATATTGTTACTCCTTTTACTAGTAGAAGTGAAATCGATGGTTTTATGTGTAGTTCAAATTTTTATAATAAATATTTAAAATTAGTTAATGCTGAAAATATTGAAATAGAATACCCTTCTTACGATAATTATGATATAATACGAATTCCTCAAAAACTATCATATTATTCAAAACCTAATTTGCCTTATTTGTCTAATTTTTTTCCAAAAATAAAAATACAACAATATTGGTATAAAAACAATAATGACTATTTTGGTGATATTAAAACAAAATATATAGAATTTAGATTAATCGTCAAACCAATAAAAGAGTATGATCAATATAATTATACTTTACAAATAGAAGGTACAATATTAAAAAAAAATAAAAAGATCATACCTAATAAGTGTTTGGATTATATATTAAAAGATTTTTGTGAAATATTTATTAAAATAAACACCAACTATTTAATATCATAAAATTGATTTATTTTTTGAAAAATCATGTTACCAAAATAAAAAAGCAATTTACATAAAAACAATATAAAAATCATATACATTACTTTCGTATAAAATAATGAATTTATTAGAAAATGATAATATAAGTTTCATAGATGATAAGATGTATACAATTAAAATAGACAAAATAAAATGTAAACAAAATATTGAAAAAAAATGCTATCTTCCAGAAGATATCAAGTTATTCTATGAAATTGGAAAAAAATGCGATAACGATAAAAATAATAAATTAAGAGAAGAAATTATTTGTGATATCATAAATTGTAAAATTCCGGAAAGTTATTATATAGATAGTAAATGGAAAAATATAAAAGATAATTTATTTAATTATATTACAGTAATAAATAATGAAAAAAAAATAGAACATCTTGAATGTAAAATTAAAGCAGGTAGGAAATATAATTATGATTTTGAATTAATTGTTAATCATAATAAGATTTATCATATAGAATTTAAATATAACGCGCAAAAAATATCAGATTTACCTCAATTTGCTAATGTTTCAAAAGTAAGCCGATATTTATCTACTAACTTTGAAAGTTATTTTTACGATAATTATCTAACTCTAATTTCTGAAATAAGTCAATTGCCTATTCCCGAAAAAAATACATACTTAAAACAAATTCACGGTCCAAATCCAAAATGTATGATTGAATATAAGAAAAAATATTACGCTGGATGTAGCCGAAGTAGACAATGTGATCACACACCCGAAAATGAAAAATTTTATAACTTTTGTAATAAAATTTCACAAGAAGCAATTCACAATTATATAAATACTTATGATTTAGATTGTAAAGAATTAACCCATTATCTTTCTAGTACACAAAAAAACAAGGTATATATGTTGTATAAAGACGGTAAGTTTTATGCCGAAACAATAAACACGGATGATTTTGAAATTGTAAAAATAGAAAAAGAACCTTCTAGATTTAGATATGTTGCTCATTTAATAAATGGTAAACGCCTTCAAATATTATTACGTTGGAAAAATGGTAATGGTATTGCTTTCCCAGGTCTTCAAATAAAATTTATAGATTAGTTTAATAAAAGGGTATTATATTTGTTAATTCTGATATATTAATGGCATTGTTTCCAAAATAAATTTCAATGAATTTTTTTGTTTTTTCATTTTCAAACGAGGATATTAATTTACGATATTTATCAATTAATATATTTTTTTCTAATTTTTCTTTTGATCTTATACAAATAAGATGATTTTCAACTAAGAAATTAAAATCTTCATCAAATAAACAATAATTAAAACTATATTTACCAACACCATAACCACGATTTAATAATAATAGCGGACCATTTATACCAGTTTTTTGTATATATTTCTTTTTTTCTTTGTTCTTGAAATCTTTATCTACAAATTTATTATTTTCAATATTTGCGCTATATATTAACCTAGTTTTTGTAGTATAATTAGTTAATATTTTTTTGTGTTGGTTCCAAACAATATTTCCTACATTTGCTTGAAAGCCTAATTCATCTAGTGTTTTTGAATTTTTATATAACTCTTTTATCTTACTAACTTTTATTTCATCAGCAAAAATACTATAATTACTAACATTAATAATAAACTTTGACTTTATTGTTGGTTTTTTATTTTGTAAAACTATAATTACGGTTTCTTGTTTTGTTTCTATAAAATCATTATTACACTCTAAAATATTTAAAATTGTAAAATTATTTTCAATATATTTACGTGTTTTATCATAATATAAACAGTTCATAAAATTAGATGGTAAAACAAAACTTAATATACCATCTTCTTTTAATAATTTTAAACATTTTATAATAAATAAAATAAATATGTTTGGTCTTCCGTCAAAATATTGATAAAATTCATTTTCAACTGACTTTTTATTCATTACAAAATATGGTGGATTTCCAATTATAAGATCATATTTTTCTTCTGGGAGCCATTTTAAGAAATCATAATAAATTATTTCTACATTATCTTTGTCATATAAATCTTTAACCCTATCATAAATTTGTTTATTATTTTCAATACCTGTAATTTTAAAACTTTTATTTTCTTTTAATAAAGCGTTAATAAACTCGCAAGACCCGCAAGAGGGTTCCAAAATTTTAATATCTTTTTTTAAGTATGATGAAAGATATTCAATGTTTACTTTAATAACAGAAGGTGGTGTAAAATATATTCCATTATTTTTTTTTACATTTTTATCTATATTTGATGTTAGTGATTTGGAAATTTCACTAAAATCCATTTTATATTATAGATTATAGTAAAATAATTATTAAATCAATTTTTTTATAATTTTTAAACTAATGTACATAAATTAATATACTCTTTGTGCTAATGGAATTGGTTTAACCTCTGAATTTAATGTTTTTCTCACAACGTTTCTTTTAGATAAATTAACATTCCCATCATTTAAATGACCGATTGTATGGATTAACCAATTATCATCGTCTCTATCCGGATAATCCTCATGTGAATGTGCTCCTCTACTTTCTTTTCTAAAATTAGCACTTTCCATTGTAACTAATGCGTTATCCAATAAATTTTTTACTTCAAGCATTTCAATAAATTCGGTATTAAACACATCACTTTTATCATCTATATGTACCCGATCGAATTCATTATAAATATTATTCATCAACTCTTTACCTTCATTTAATAATTTATCATTTCTAAAAACACCGGCATGTTTCTGCATTATTTTCTGCATTTCTAAACGCAAATCTGAAACATTTACATCCCCTTTTCTATGTAAATAATTTTGATATTTATCAATATCAACTTGTAATTCATTTTTATCTTCATCTTCAATTTTGTCTCCAGGTTTATTTATTTCACTTATATTTTCAGCACATGCTTTTCCAAATACTACTATATCTAATAATGAATTCGCACCTAAACGATTAGCTCCATGTACTGAAGAACAAGCTGCTTCACCAGCGGCCCATAACCCTTTTACTATATTATTTTCATCACTAATTGTTGGATTTATAACTTGACCTTTCCAGTTTGTAGGAACACCTCCCATATTATAATGAACTGTAGGAATTACCGGGACAGGTTCCTTTGTTACATCCACACCAGCAAATATTGAAGCTGTTTCAGATATTCCTGGAAGTCTTTCTTTTAATAAGTCATTTGGTAAATGAGATAATTGTAATAATATATGATCTTTATCTTTCCCTGCTCCACGTCCTTCATTAATTTCTATTGTCATTGATCTTGATACAACATCTCTACTTGCCAAATCTTTTGCGCTTGGTGCGTATCTTTCCATAAATCGTTCACCATGTCCATTTATTAAATACCCACCTTCACCTCTACATCCTTCAGTCAATAATACTCCAGCACCATATACACCAGTTGGATGAAATTGTATAAATTCTGAATCTTGTAGTGGAATATTTTTTCTCAAACACATTGCGTTTCCATCACCTGTACATGTATGAGCACTTGTTGCTGAAAAATAACATCTTCCATAACCACCAGTAGCAACTATTGTATTTTTTGCTCTTATTATTTGATAACTACCATCTTCAATGTTATATACTAAAGCACCAACACAAGCAGTATTATCTTTATTCATTAAAAAGTCTAAAGCAAAATATTCAATGAAAAAATTAGCATCAAATTTTAAAGAATTACCATATAAAGTATGTAACATAGCATGTCCAGTTCTATCAGCAGCACAAGCTGTTCTATACGCTTGCCCACCTTTACCATAATGTAAACTTTGTCCACCAAATGCTCTTTGATATATTTTACCATCTTGAGTTCTTGAAAATGGTAATCCATATCTTTCTAATTCTAAAACACTATTTGGTGCTTCTTTACACATATAATGTATAGCATCTTGGTCTCCTAACCAATCACTTCCTTTTACAGTATCATAAAAATGCCATTTCCAATCATCTTGAGTTATATTACCTAATGCAGCATTAATTCCTCCTTGTGCCGCAACAGTATGTGATCTGGTTGGAAATAGTTTACTCACACAAGCAACATTGAACCCTTTTTCTGCTAATCCCATTGTAGCTCTTAATCCAGCTCCCCCAGCACCAATAACCAAAGCATCAAAAGTATGTTCTTTTAAATTTTGACCTGAAACAAAAGTTCGTTTCACTATATTTCGAAACATATAATTATATAAAAATATTAATTTTATATAATTTTTTTATCTATTTATTATCATTTCTTCTATTACATTTGACCACGATTCAACGGCTTCATCCTGATAAAATAATTTATGTATATTATCCAAAATTTTCTTTTTTAATGTATTTCGATAGTTTTTATCAGTAGCTATTTTTACAGATATATCAACATAATTTTCTTTACTTCGTGCAATCATATCATCTACATTAATAATATTATAATATGCTAATGACCATCTCCCTCCTAAATACTTAGCTGGTAACGTAACAACAGGTATTCCTAATTCTAATACTTCTCTCGTTGTTGTACAACCTCCAGCATGATATGAATCTAACACTACATCTGATAAATTATATAAAGCCATTAATTTATTATGTTTTTGACATGGTATAAAATGAACTCTATTTATATCAATATTTACATTTTTTAATCTATTATTTACAATTTCCTTAATTTCATCATTATCACTATCATGTAATAATAATCTACCGTTTTTATCTTTTTCTAATATTAATGCTAACATTTGATAAAATTCTGGATGTCTTTTAAACGGTTTCTGCATACATGTATACCAATTACCATCATCAATAACATATTCTTTAAAATCTTCTCTTGTTAATTGTTTATATGGTAAATTATTAATAACTGACAACCCATCTTCATTTATTCTTGGACTATAATATTGATGCATTTTATCTTTAGGTAACAGTATTAATTTTTCTGTATAATGATTTTTAGATTCTTCATAATCTAATTCAGCAGCTCCCCACGAAACATAATAATCCATATATCTATTATATACCCCTGTTGTTACTGGATGGCCATGACTAACTGCTTGAACTTTTGCTAACTTTGACATTAATACTCTATGAGAAATAGATGACATAGTTGAATCTAAATATAAAATTAAATCTAATTTTAATTTACCAATTTTTGTTCTTGCTTCACTTAACCAATCTTTATGAGCTTCTCCAGTTATTATGATTACATTATCATTTTTACTTAATAAATATTCACTATCATTTAAATATGCTTCTTTTAAATATATATATGTTATATCAAATTTAGACCTAGGTAATCTATCTAATACTCCCTGAAAATCAGCCAAAACTGAATTATCTTTATAATAAAAACCTGACGCAATACCTATTTTATATTTTTCATTTATATTTATTTTTTCATTTTCAATATATGGTGATATATATTTATAATGTGGAAATGCTTTAATTGTTAGTTCATAATTTTTTTTCATCATTTCTCTGAAATCTCCTTCATAATATATTTCAATATTAAATGCTGATAATATACAAAAAATATATGGATCGTTATCTTTCATAGCCGATGAAATATTTAAACAATCTAATTTTAACAAGTTATCAATTCTTTCATTATATTCTTTAACTATATTCTTCGCATCTATACACGATAATGGATATCCTGTTATCAATGTTGCTAATTGAATATCAGAAACATTATCTTGTTTATATCGTGACTTTTGAGCTAATAAAAAAAAATTTTTTGCTTTTTTATAATAATGATTTTGTGTATAATATCTAGCTATTAATTTAGATGTAAACTCACCTTGTAAAGTATCTATTGAAATATATGGATACACAAAATTACTATCAAATGCCTTTTCTAATAAAATAATTCCGATAGCTTGTTTCAAATTATTATTATTATTCATTTCTAATAAAGCATAATGTATCAAAGCATTACCATTTCGTGGATTTAGTTTAAATGCCATCTCAAATATTTTTTCCTTTTCTAAGTAATTATTTACGTTAAATCCAATCTCAACTAAACGCTGCGATTCAATTATTTCATCATTTGAACTTTTTTTATTACTAACATAATTATTAATGTAATTTATTATTTCATTCATAACAAAATTAAAATTTTATCTTTAAATATGAAAAACATATATAAAAATATATCAAAAAAATAATAATTTAATATTACAAATTAAACATTAAAAATAATAATTATTAAATGAGTAAAATATCATTCTGGAAAAAATTTCCAAAAACATTACCTGATTCTATTTTGGGATTAAGTGAATTTTATAAAAAAAGCATTAATCCAAATAAAATAAATTTATCAGTTGGAGCTTATAGAGATAAAAATGGTGATCCTTATATTTTTGAATCTGTTAAAAGAGCTAAAAAAATTATAAATGATAAAAAAAATAATCACGAATACTCACCTATACTAGGATGTAATAATTTCAATACTAATTCGCTAAGTCTTGCTCTAGGAAATAATTATGATATTGATTTAATCGCAAAAGCACAAACAATATCAGGCACAGGTTCACTAAGAATTGCTGTGGAATTTTTATCTAAATTTTATAATAATGAAAATAAAACAATATATTTGTCTAATCCATCTTGGAGTAATCATAAAAATATTTTTTTATCTTGTGGTTTTAATATTGAATATTATAACTATTTGGATGAAAAGTTAAATTTAAACATAGATGAAATTAAAACGACATTATCTAGTATACCAAATAAAAGTATAGTTTTATTTCACGCTTGTTGTCACAATCCAACTGGTATTGATCCAAATATAGAACAATGGAATACTATTTTAAACATTATAAAAGAAAAAAACCATATAATTTTATTTGATATGGCATATCAAGGCTTTTCAAGCGGTAATCCATATTTTGACGCAAATGCTGTAAGAACCGCATATTCAATGAATTTACAATTTATATTGTGTCAATCATATTCAAAAAATTTTGGATTATATGGTGAAAGAGCTGGATGTTTAAGTTTTGTAACTAGAAATACTCAAGAAAAAGAAAACATAGAAAATCAGCTAAAACAAATTATTAGGCCTATGTATTCTAGTCCTCCTATTAATGGAGCTAGAATTATCAATGAAATATTAAGTGATCAAGATTTAACTGATTTATGGTTAAAAGATTGTAAAATTGTATATGAGAGAATAAATATGACAAGAAAATTATTAAAACAAAAACTAGATACTCATTTACCAGATTATAATTGGGATTTTTTAAATAATCAAAATGGTATGTTCTCATATACAGGTATTGATGAAAAAGTAATTGATTTCTTAATGAAAAATTATGATATTTTTATGACAAAAGATGGAAGAATTAGTATTTCTAGTTTAAATGAAAATAATATCGAATATTTTATTAAATCATTGAAAAAATCATTTAAGGCAACAAAATAAATTTATTATATAATTACTAAAAATACAACATGTGGTTTGATAAAAATTTAAAAATTGATATTATAACATCTTTTTATATAACAAAAAACAAATCAAGAATGAATGAATTATTGAAAGCTTTAGATAAAAATTTACATAATAAATATATAAATAACATTCATTTATTTCTTGATGATAAAAAATGTGTTCATTTTTTAAAAAATAAATTTAATGAATTATTTTATTTAAAAATAAAAATATGCAATATCGGTAAACAACCATTATATTCAGATTTATTTAATTATTCTAATAAATTAAAAAATAAAATATGTATGATAATTAATTCTGATATTTGGTTATATTCTATTGATAATCATTATATCTTTAATAAATTACAAGAAAATAAAGGCAGAACTGTGTTCTCTATTACAAGACACGAACATGATTTTTCTTGTCCATTAATTGAAAATTACCAGGGAAGTCATGACGCATTTATATTTATTTCACCTATAGACAAAGAAATAATAAAACAAATAAAACATAAACAAAACGTTTGGGGATCTGAAAATGTTTTATTATATGAACTAAACAAGATTAACTATAAATTATACAATCCTTGTAAACAAATTATAATTATTCATGAACATAAAAGTGAAATAAGAAACGAAAATAGAAAACGTATTAATTGGGGTGATATTAATGGCGATGGAATATTTTCAATAAGATCACATATAGTTAAACCTTATAATGATAAATAAATATATTTATAACTTATTAACCCAATTTAAAGTTTATTAATTTATATTGTATAAATAATGATTAATATATTTCGTAATATAATATTCAATCGTCCAAATAAAAATGTAAATATGTTATTAGGTCGTTGGAATTTAAAAAATAATCAAGATATTGGAGGCACATTAGCAAATATGGATTCTTGCGGCGATCGTTTATGTGGTGATATAAATGTAGTAAAAAAAGCAATACAAAAATATGTTAAGAAAAAAAATTGAAAATTATTAAATCAAATATAAAACAAAACAACCCTTATTATATATTATTTTCCAGTATGAGAAAACAATATATCATATTTAAAATAATATTTATCATTTCTATTTTACAATTATGTTTTGGATTTTTGTCATTTTCACCAATATTTCCAAGAGGACATAAATATTTTGATAAATATCGTTACATGAAACAAAAAAATTAAAAATTATAAAATCATATTTTATCAGTTTCACTATTAACTATATTATCAATTTTATCAATTATCCAATCTATTTTAGATACAGTTTGTATACAAGGCGAATATGTTTTTTTTAAATTATCAAGACCTTTCTTAGATTCAATTAAATAATGTATTAAATTTATATTATTACTTTGGCTTGTTTTTGGTGTATTTGTACAATCATAAAAAACAGTTGAATCTAACTCAGTATTTGTATTTTTTTTATTTTGATCAGAACTTTTTTTTAAATATTCTATTGATTGGTCAACCACATTATCTATTTTTTTAATACTTTCTTCACGATTATCTTGCCTCAACCAACGTCTCGCAAATTCAGGAATAATCGATAATGGCTCAACATTTAATATTATATCTTTTGTTATAAGTTTTTGGTTAATACCAAGAGATGATATTACCTTTAAATTAATAACTAACTCCTGTACATTCATTTATTAATATAATAATTTAAATTTTATTTAAACTTTATTATATATATATGTTTTTTTTGAACCGATTTACTTGCTCTCCTTTTCAATTAAAACAAACAATTACAAAGTTAAATAAAAAAGGTCTATTGCCTATAATTGATTATGTAAATGAATATAACTATAACATTGAAAAAACAAAAATTATTATTTCAAACAATATAAAAAATTTTAATGGAAATCATTTTGCTGTCAAATTATCGGCTATCAACTGTAATCATGTTAATGAAAATTTTAATACTTTGAATGATTTTTGTTTATTAGCGAAAAAATATAATTCAAAAATATTAATTGACGCTGAAGATTATCATTTACAACCACAAATTAATGATATAACTGATGAATTAATGAAAAAATACAATAAACATGATATATTAGTTTATAAAACATATCAAATGTATCGTAAAGATGCGATTGAAACATTTATGTACGACTTAACAAAAAAACGAAACTATAACATTGGATTTAAATTAGTTCGTGGAGCATATTTAAATCAAGATAAAAAATACGGAATTTTGTGTGATACTTACCAAGAAACAAATGAAAATTATGATCATGCTATAAAAATGTTTTGTGAAATATATAAGAAAAATGATTTATTAATGTGTGCTTCACATAACGAAAAAAGTATTTCAAAAGCAATTTATTTATCAAAAAAATTTAAAATTGAAGACAAGATAGAATTCGCACAATTGATGGGTATGAGTAATAACTTGTCTCATAAGTTAGTAAAACAAGAATTTAAAACATATAAATACTTACCTTATGGAAATTTAACAGAAAGTTTACCTTATTTAATGAGAAGATTATATGAAAATTATCCAATCATAGTAAATATAGTTAAATAAAATTATTTATAATATGGATATACATTCATTTTTATTTTTTAAATTTCTTCTATAACCTTTTGGACAACGTTTTCTATTTTTTAAAGTTATTTTCTTAACATTTTTTAAATACATCGCTCTTGGTTGGGTTTCTTTAATTTTTAATTTACTACCTGTTATATCTCGTATACAATAATTTTTATATGTTGGATGACGACGATATCTTTTTGGACATCTTTTTCTGCCCTCAGATAATTTAATCATTTTAACATTATTTGCTTTATGAATTGTATTTTTACGAATACTTACAGTTTTATTCATCGTTTTATTTTTTCTTGGATACAATATATTTAATGGTATGTTATTTTCTGAATTATTTATTTCTTTTACTTCTGTTTTCTTATTTTTTATCGTTTTATTTTTTACATGTTTTCTATAACCTTTTGGACAACGTTTTTTTCCTTTAGATAATATTATAATATTAGAACCGTCGTCTTTATCACTATTTTTTTTATTTCTTCCAATTAAATAATTCATACTATATATTAATATGCTAAAATAAAATTATTACTTCTTTATGTATCTTAAATATTGAATATATAATTTATAAGATAAATATGGATTGAAAAATATTGTAGATGCTGAAAAATGATTAGCACCTTTTGATTTATAATCATGAAAATCACATAAATCTGTAATACCTCCACCAGCTATAATTATACTATTTGGTAAATTATTTCTTATGTGCTCAATCTTTTCATTCGTATATGGTTTTAATGATTTACCACTTAAACCACCTTCTGGTATAGGCAATGTATTACAACAATGAAATTGACGAAAACCTTGTTTATAATATTCATTTAATTCTTCATTTGTTGTAGTTGGAGATATCTTTAATATACACCATTCTCTATTTGGATGAATAAATTTACTTAAACCTGTATTTATCATTTTTTTCTCTGCATTTGGACAACTCACATTCAATTCAATATTACGATCATTTGGTATTTTTTTTAAAAAACTTTCTATTTCATCTTGGTTCAAAATCGCAATTGATATAATATTAGACTTATTCACATTTTTTATTGCCCAATCAATTCCTTTATTTCGCAAACCTATTTTATTAACCCAACCCTCATTTTCAAATGAATAACGTAATGTACGTATAATTTGCATCAATAATCCTGGTCTTGGATTTAATGTAAAACTTCCATGAATACTTTTTGTCTCCGGTAAATGAATATAATTTCCAAATGGAGGGCTTATAAAAAACATTTATAATAATTATGTATTTATCTTTAAATAATCAAATAATAATGAATATGAAAATCATAAAATATTATATAATAATAAATGAAATTAAAAGCTGTATTTCAAAATCGTTTAAAAGGTTTTGTAATTTTTGAACAAAAAACAAAAAACTCTTCTGTAATAGTTAGAGGACATGTTGAAAAATTAAAACCTCCTGGAAAACACGGATTTCATATTCATACTTTTGGTGATCTTGAATCAACAGATTGTATGAAATGTGGTGGACACTGGAACCCAGAAAATAAACATCACGGTGGAAGATATGATGAAGAAAGTCACGCAGGTGATTTAGGCAATATAACTGCTAATAAAGATGGTATTGCTAACTTTCGTTTTGAAACAAATAAAATTAAACTTTTTGGAAATGTCGAAGATAGTATAGTAGGTAGATCTATTGTTATTCACAAAGATATGGATGATTGTGGTAAAGGTGGGCACGAAGATTCATTAACAACTGGACACGCTGGAGCAAGACTTGATTGTGCTGTAATTGGACATTGTAAATAGTTTAATAAAAAAATTGAACTTGTTTTTTTATTAAAATTTATAAAAATTTAAAAAATTTAAAAATGACAACTGAAATTGAGAAGTTGTTGATTACGTTTCCAGATAAACCTTGGGATTGGTATGCTATTTCATTAAACCCAAATATTAGTTTTGAATTTGTTCTAAAAAATATTGATAAACCTTGGAATTGGAAATCAATTTCACAAAATAAAAATATTACATGTGAAATTATTGAAAAACATATTGATAAACCATGGGTTTGGGAATCAATTTCACAAAATAAAAATATTACCCCTGAAATTATTGAAAAATATATTGATAAACCTTGGAATTGGAAATGGATTTCAAGAAATTCAAATATTACTATGGAATTTATTGAAAAATATCCTGATAAACCTTGGAATTGGAGAGCTATTTCATTAAATGAAAACCTTACAATGGATATTATTGAAAAGTTTCCTAATAAACCTTGGAGATGGTTTTGGATTTCGTCAAATTCAAATATTACTATGGATATTATTGAAAAAAATATTGATAAACCTTGGGATTGGAGAACAATTTCAAGTAATCCAAATCTAACAATGGAATTTATTGAAAAATATATTGATAAAGAGGATTGGAATTGGTCCACAATTTCACGAAACCCAAATATTACTATGGATTTTATTGAAAAATATCCTGATAAATATTGGGATTGGGATTATATTTCAGGAAATCCTAATATAACAATGGAAATTATTGAAAAATACCATGATAAACCTTGGGATTGGGAATATTTATTAAATAATAACCCTAATCTTACCCTTAATTTTATTGAAAAATACATTGATAAACCTTGGAATTGGGAATTAATTACATATCATCCAATCCTAACTCTTAATTTTATTGAAAAATACATTGATAAACCTTGGGATTGGAAATGGATTTCAAAAAACTTAAATATTAATATGGAGTTTATTGAAAAATATAATAGTAAACCTTGGGATTGGAAATATATTTCACAAAATGATAATATTACCATGGAAATTATTAACGAGTATATTTATAAACCATGGGTTTGGAGTGCTGTTTCATTAAACCCAAATATTACTTTTGAATTTGTTGAAAAACATATTGATAAACCTTGGAACTGGGGAAAGTCTGTTAGTATTCGACAAGGACAAAGAACTCGTTGGGGATTTTCTGAAAATGAATTATTTTATGATATAAATCATACATTATGGTATCACAAAAATAGAAAACTAGAAACAATCAAAAATATTAAATTTATTAGAGATGAACTTCTTGGAGTTACATGGGAACCTTCACGATTTAAATCTTGGTGCTTAAGTATAGACGAACAAAAAGATTTACAAGATAGATGGAGCTAACTTAATTAAATTAATTTTATATTCAATCAATTTTATTTTTTTATTACAAAAATATATAAATGAAAAGTTATTCTTTTACTATTAAATTTAAAGACAAAATTGGATATTTTTCTGAATCTAAAGTTGTTTCTTATATTCGTTCTGTAGTATTACACGATGGATTTGTTCTTGGAAAAAATGTAGATAAACTTAAAAAAATACAGGTAAATGGTAATGAAGTAAAAGTTTCAGTATCTTTACTAAGTGACCAAACTAAAGAAGATTTAGAAAAAGCAGTTGATAATATAAAATACGGTTTAAAAAAAAAATTGGGTTTTGAATTAAATAATCAAAACAACAAATCTGTAAATTCTAAAAAAATAAATACTAATAAATCAAAAAAGAAAACATCTAAAAATAAAGTAAATAAATCAACTGTTAAAAATAAGAAAAAAAAATCTTCATTCTTTAATTTCTTTTGAACCATATAATTTTTCTATATCATCCCGACAATCAATTGTCCACATTTTTACGTGATTATCTACAATAGTATCTTCTTTCGCAAAATATAAATCTTCTTTAATATGATCTTTATAATCAAATAAATACGGTTCGCCTGACAACATCATTTTAGAAGGAGTATAATTTGGATCAATATCAACAATTACAATTTTATCTTTTGTATGTTTCATATTATATAATATAATGTCTTGTCTTGCTTTTTGAGGAATTTCATGAAATCCAAAAAAAATCGTAGTTATATCAAAACCATTAAAATTTTCGTCACTTATTTCGTTTTTAAAATCAATTGTATCATGAACATTTTCTGCGTTTCCAACGAAATAATTATTCTTAAATTTCTTATTTAAATATTTAGCTTCTTCTATCATTTCATTACTTGTATCAACACCAATACATTTATCATTTTTTGGAGTTGACATACCAACCCCACAACATAAATCTAATATATATGGATGTTCTGGATAATCTTTTATTAACGATTTATAGACTTCATTGCGAACATTCTTATTAGAATACGCAGTATAATCAATCAATTTTGTTACATATGGAGCCATTTTTGCGTGAAATTTACCTTTTAATCCAATATTACCAAATGTATGAATTTTTGGATTAAATGGATAATCTCTAAGTTTAAACGAATTAGATGTAATTAAAACAAATGAAAATAAAAAAAACAAAACTTTTTTCATATTCATTATATTATCAAAGCTTGATTCTTTAAGTTTATTATATATTAAGATTATAGTAAAAGTAATTAATTTAATTTTATTATATCAAAAAATTAAATTATTTATTTCGTATATATTTTAATTTAAACTATATTCCTTAAGTTTATCAAAATTTATATATTGAAATATATTGTCTTTATTATTTTCGATATTTTCATAATACTTCATATAAGTTTCATAATCTGGAATTTTGCCTTCAATTGAAGTAATCGCACATAATTCAGATGATGCTAAATATACATCAGCGCCTTTACCTAATCTATTTGGAAAATTTCTTGTTGATGTAGATAATACTTTTGAGCCATCATTCACACGAGCTTGATTTCCCATACATAATGAACAACCTGGCATTTCAATATTAGCATCTATTTTTTCATAAATATCATAATATCCTTCTTCTTTTAATTTTTTTTCATCCATTTTTGTTGGTGGTGCTACCCATAATTTACTTTTAATAGTAGTATGATTTTTTAATAATTCTCCAGTAGCTCTAAAATGTCCTATGTTTGTCATACAACTACCGATGAAAACTTCGTCTATTTTATTTCCTGCTACATCAGAAAGCAATACAGCATCATCTGGATCATTTGGCGCACACAAAATTGGTTCTTTAATCTCATCTAAATTGATAGTTATAATTTCTTTATATTTTGCTCCTTCGTCTGCTTCCATTAATTGAGGATTATTTAACCATTCTCGCATTTTATTTATTCTCCTTTCAATACTCTTTGGATCTTTATAACCTTCTTTTATCATCCATTCTAATAGTGTAATATTTGAATTTAAATATTCAATAATAGGTTCTTTATTTAATTTTATTGTACATCCAGCAGCGGATCTCTCAGCACTAGCATCCGATAATTCGAACGCCTGCTCACAAGTTAAATTAGGTAATCCTTCAATCTCTAGTATATTTCCATTAAAAATATTTTTCTTGTTTTGTTTTTCTATTGTAAGTAACCCATTTTGTTTAGCAAAATATGGAATAGAATGAACTAAGTCACGTAATGTTATACCTGGTTGCATATTTCCCTCAAAACGAACCAAAACTGATTCTGGCATATCTAATGGCATAACTCCAGTTGCTGCCGCAAAAGCAACTAATCCTGATCCTGCAGGAAATGATAAACCAATAGGAAAACGTGTATGCGAATCACCACCTGTTCCAATTGTATCGGGTAATAACATTCTATTCAACCAACTATGAATAATACCATCACCTGGTTTTAATGAAATTCCACCACGATTACTTATAAAATCTGGTAATGTATTATGTGTAATAATATCAATTGGTTTTGGATATGCTGCTGTATGACAAAATGACTGCATTACTAAATCAGACGAAAATCCAAGACACGCAAGATCTTTTAATTCGTCTCGTGTCATAGGCCCTGTAGTATCTTGAGAACCCACACTTGTTACTAATGGTTCACAATATGTTCCGGGTAATATTCCTTCTTTACTACAAGCTTTTCCAACCATTTTTTGTGCCAAAGTATATTTTTGGTTTTCAACTTTATCAGGAATTTTATTTTTTAAAAAAATAGAATTATCAAATTTACTTATTGATTTTTGTGCTCTATTTGTTAATCCTTTACCAATTATTAAATTAATTCTACCACCTGCTCTTACACTATCTAATAAAGTTGGGGTATTTAATTTCCATGATGTACTCCAAGTTCTAAAATTAATTTTTTCAGAATTACTTATTAATCCTTGATATGGAAACAAATAAACTACATCTCCAGTATTCATATCTTTCACATCCATTTCAATTGGTAAAGCACCACTATCCTCCATAGTATTAAAAAATATTGGTGCTATTTTTCCTCCAAAACAAAATCCACCATATTTTTTATTTGGAACATATTGTATATCTTTTCCAAAATGCCATAAAATACTATTTGTAGCACTTTTACGACTAGAACCAGTACCAACAACATCACCAACATAAGCAATTGGATTTCCTAGTTTTTTAAGATCATTTATTAGTGTTATTGGACCAATTTCAGATTCTTTGTCTGGAAATATACCTTCGCGTGGATTTTTTAACATACTTAAAGAGTGTAATGGTATATCAGGTCTACTCCAAGCGTCAACAGCAGGTGATAAATCATCAGTATTTGTCTCACCACTTACTTTGAATACTGTTAATTTTATACATTCTTCTAACATTGGTTTTGATGTAAACCATTCTGCTGAAGCCCATGATTCTAATAACTCTTCGGCTACTTTGTTTCCTTTTTTGTATTTTTCTTCAATTTCATTAAAATAATCAAAAATCAACAATGTATTTTTTAATTCATTACACGCATATTGAGACAAATTATCATTATCAAGTAATTTTGTTAATATTTCAACATTATACCCACCCTGCATTGTTCCCAAAATTTTAATAGCATGTTTTTTATCAATATGATCACAATTTATTTCATTATTACATATTCTATTTAAAAAATTTGCTTTTACATAACTTGATTCATCAACTCCAGGAATAATTCTGTTCTCAAATTGATACAACATAAATTTTGATTCTGGATATGTTAATACGTTCGATTCTAAAATATTACACAAACTATTAACTTGATGAATATTAAGAGCAAGTGGCGGAATACCAATATTATTTCTTTCTACTGTATTTTTATTAATATCACTAATGAGTTCTTTAAAATCATTACGTATTTTTTTTGTAAAGGAACCTATATTCCTTCTCACAATATTCATTATTTTATTATTTTTGTTATTTATATATATTATTAACTGTAATTATTTAATAGATAATATTATATAAATTATTTAAAAAATTTCACAAAAATCATTTTTATTGTTTATTGATAACATATCACTAGTTAAGTTTTCTCCAAAACATTCTTTGTTTGAATGTTCTGGTAAAATACTACTCATTTCATTATATGTAACATATCGAATAGAATTAATATTTAATTTATTTTTAATATCTTCAATTGTTCTATTATAAGCCAATAATTCATCTTTATTAGCTATATCAATACCTAATCTACACCTATCTATAACAGGAGCACTTGGTATACGTATATGAATTTCATCTACATTACATTCCCATAAATTTTTTATTATAGCTCTAATAATATTTCCACGAACTATTGAATCATCAATAATAATTACTTTTTTATCTTTTAAATTTTCAGAATCATATGTAAACTTTTTTAAACACGCATTATTTCTTTCTTCATCGCTAGGTAATATAAATGTTCTATTTATTTTTTTATTTTTTGTTATAAATTGACAATAATTTAAATTAAGATATTTTGCGTATTCCATTCCATAATAAACACCAGAATCTGGTATTCCTATTACAATATAATCATTTATATTTAATAATCTTTCTTTTTCAGCTAATTTTATTGCTAATTTTGATCTTACATCTTTAACAGCATAATTATCACAAATTGAATTAATATTTAAAAAATAAATAAATTCAAATGAACAAATTGATAATTTACTTCTATAAGAAGAATAAATTAAATTTACACCATAATTATTTAATTTAACAATTTCACCTGGATTTATATTTGTTAAAAAATTATATTTATCTAACGCACACGTTTCTGAACTAAGACAATATTTATCTTCATTTATACCTATACATAAAGGTCTTATACCAAATCTATCACGTAAAGCGTATATACATTCTTTTGTAATTATTAATAAACAATAAGCACATGGTATTGTTTCTAATAATGAAATTAATTTTTGTCTCCAAGTATTACTCATGTCTTTCTCTAAGTATTGTACAATATATTGTGTATCATGTATAGTTAAATTTGGTATATTACCGTTATGTGCTAGATAAAAGGAGCCTAAATTGCATTCTCCAAATAAAGGTTGACATTCATCATAAACTGAAGTATCTTTTATTTTACTTTGTCCTGATGTTGAATATCTTACGTGTCCTATAACCATATTTGAAGCAATTTTAAAATTGCTTTTGTTAAATACATCTTTAACTAACCCTGCGCCTTTATTTAAATTATATTTGTGATTATTATCAAGGTATACTAATCCACAACCTTCTTGACCTCTATGTTGTAGTAATTCTAAACCACGAATTGTATCAATTATAATATTTTCACTATATGATTTTGAATATATACCATAAATACCACATTTTTCTTTCATTTATGAATACTTTTATTTAGATATATTTATTATTTTATATCTATTATCCTTATTATTATTATTTAATTTATTTATAAATAATAATAAATTTATATGTTCCTTTTATTGTTTAAAAATTTAAAGATATTTTTTTAATAATAAATATAATGAAATACATTTTTCGTGAAAAAGATAATACCATAGAAACTGGAAAACATTCGCTTGGTTTAATACTTGAATATCATAAATCTTTATGGCCTATATCATGCTTATTTTTTACATTGTATCATAATAATTTGTCTATTAGAAATTCCATGATGAGTGCTTTTTTTAGTGTATATGGTATTTTATGGGTTATTAAATCAAATACATTTTATGATAAATTATTTTATTTTGATAAACAATATCATCATAATTTATTAACATCTATTATTAATTTTTCTTCAATTAATGTATACTTTTTATATCCTTACTTATCATCAACAAATCAAAACGAAATTACAAGCATTGAAACTTTCTTAGCATGTAGCTTATTTAGTGTAGGTGGATTTTTTCATTATGCTGCTGATAGTCAAAAATTTTATACTTTGAAATATAAACCTGGTCACTTAATTAAAGACGGATTATTTTCAATCGTTCGTCATCCATCATATTTTGGTGAATTTTTAATGTGGTTTGGTTTATCTACGATTTCAGGTTATAATAATATATATAGTTATATACCTATATTATGGTTATTTATGGCAACAGTATTAATTGGTATTCCAAGAAAAGAAAAGTCATTATCAAAATATCCAGATTTTCTAGAATACGTTAAAAATACAAGTATGTTATTTCCTGGTGATAAATATATTAAATATACTCATTAACATAAATCAAATATTTTTTTAATAGCTAATGCTACGTTAGTTGGTGATAATATTGTCATAGCTGGAACATTACTTGGACATTGTAGTGTGGAATTAATATTTACTGACATATCTAATAGATCTTTAAATGGAGGACATGCGATTACTGGATATTTTGTATTACAAGAAACTACTCCACTTAGAGCATTACTCATTCCAGCAACTGTTACATAACAAATTTTTTTATTTAAATTTTCATATTTATTCAATAATTCAAGAACTTGTTTTGTTTTCTTATGAGCAGAGCAGACATAAATATTAGAAAAAATATTTTTTTCTTTTAATTTTTTTTGTAATAATTTATTATGATTCATATCTGACTCACTTCCTGATATTATCAAAACAAGTTTTTCTTCTTTTTCTTTTAAATAATAATCTAATACTTCTTCTGATGTATAAAATTTTTCTTCTGGTTGAGCTTGATTAAACAAATAAATATATTCATCATAAACACTTACTACTTTTTCAATTAACTCATCTGGAATTAATGGTAATTCATCTTTATATGGATCACATTGTTTCTTTACCCAATCACGTATAACATCTTTATCTTTTTTATATGGTTCAATTGAATTCGCAATACATTCTTCATATGTATCTTTTAGCCAATAACGACTACTGTCACATGTATGAAGCTCATCTATTAAAATTATTTTTCCATTGTGCCAACCAAATTCATATTTTGTATCAACTAATAATAAACCTTTATTTGAAGCAAGATTTTGACCATATTTAAATAATTCAAATGATTTCTCTTTTATATAATTAAATTCTTCTTTTGTTAAATATCCTTGTGATAATATTTCTTCTTCTGTTATCGGCGCATCGTTAGCAGTTTTTGTTGTTGGAGTTAAAATTA
>MDTG01282907.1_pt1 | contig 23225 bp, 18 predicted proteins | sample 811421 | NCBI WGS metagenome assembly MDTG01 (sample SAMN05326645, study PRJNA326480) | marine metagenome | isolation source: seawater | place: Pacific Ocean: South East | collected 2011
GAGCTATAGAAGGATTAGAGGCATTAAAAAAACATTTAGACACTACAATTGTAGTTCCAAATCAAAATCTTTTTAAAATTGCGAGTGAAACTACAACATTTGAGGAATCTTTTCACTTGTCTAATAATGTTTTGAGACATGGCGTACAAAGTGTAACAGATCTTATGGTTAGACCAGGCATGATTAATTTGGATTTTGCTGATGTTGAAACAGTAATGAGCTCAATGGGAAAGGCAATGATGGGAACTGGAGAGGCCGAGGGGGAAAATAGAGCGATGGCAGCTACAGCGATAGCTCTTAATAATCCATTAATTGACGAATATTCTTTAAAAGGAGCTAAAGGTTTACTCATAAACATAACTGGCGGAAAAGATTTAACTTTATTTGAAGTTGATCAAACAGTTCAAAAAGTTAGAGCTGAGGTTGATCCGGAAGTAGAATTAATCTTTGGTGCTATAAAAGATGAATGCATGAATGGAAAAATGAGAGTCTCAATTGTTGCTACAGCACTAGATGGGCATAAATCTCACTCTAATACCGTTTTAAATATGACTTCAAGAATACAACATAGAAACCAAGGGTACTCTGAGGATTTGTTTTCTCAAAATATTAATAACATAGACAACAACACTCTAAACTCAATCGATGGGGCAACTGCTTTAAAACTAGACGAAAAGTTTGAATTAGACGATCAAGAACATCAAACGATAGTTAATAATATAGAGCAAAGCATATCCAAGCCTGAAACAGAGTTAAACGCAGAAAATATCCCAACAGGTGTCTCTATGGAGAATGCTTCATATATAGAGAGCAACGATAACAATCCACTAGATTTAAATAATGCTGATACAAGATTTGAGGGGAATACTGAAAATATCGAAGAATATACACCACAACTTTTTTCACAAGAGAATGACACTCAAATTGAAAATAATCTAGATGATTCTCATGGTAATTTAAATGATGCTCACAGAGATGAACATACAGAAAAGCTTTTCGATCAGGAGTCTAATGAAGAGGAAGATTTTGAAATTCCTGCATTTTTAAGAAAACAAAAATTTTAATGATAAAACCTTATAATTATGATCAATCAAACTTCATCATCGGAACCCTCCCATTTTCCGGTGATGTTGGATGAGGTAGTTAAGCTTTGCTCACCAAATAATGGTGGAATTTTCATAGATTGTACTTTTGGTGGCGGCGGTTATTCTAAAAATTTACTTAAATTTTCCAAAACAAAAATTATTGCTTTGGACCGTGATAAATTCACCTTGAATACGAGTAAAGAATTAGAAAAAAATTATAAAAACAGATTTTTTTTCTACCATAAAAAATTTAGCGAGGTAAATACAGTTGTTGGCAATCAATTAGTTGATGCTGTAGTATTTGATTTAGGTCTATCATCAATTCAATTAAATAATTTAGAAAGAGGTTTTTCTTTTAATTCTAAAGGAACATTAGATATGTCAATGGGCCTCTCCCTAACTTCTGCTGAAGAAGTAGTAAATAAGTTTAGTGAACAAAAATTAAAATCTATTATCAAAATTTTAGGAGAAGAAAAAGATGCCTCAAGAATTGCAAGAAATATAATTAAAACTCGTTTAATTAAAAAAATTAAAAAAGTAGACCAATTAGTAGAAATTATTGAAAAAAGTAAAAAAAAAAAATATGAAAGCAGAATTAATCCCAGCACAAAAACTTTTCAAGCTTTAAGAATATTTGTAAATAAAGAAATCACAGAATTAATATCAGGTATTATTAATGCAACAAAAGTTTTAAAACCAGGTGGAAAAATATTAATTATTAGTTTTCACTCAATTGAGGATAAAATTGTAAAATATTTTTTCACTAATTTTTCTTCAAATAAATCTAAACCCTCTAGATATCTGCCTGAAAATAAAGATATCAATAATTCTTTATTTGAAAAATACAAAAATAGGATATTCAAACCTTCTAGTTTAGAAATTATAAAAAACTCTCCATCACGATCAGCAAAGTTAAGATATGCAACAAGAAACAAAAATAAATTTATTTATCCAAATGACTTAGTAAATAAATTTAAAAAATATATTGATATAGAAAATTCCCATGCACAAGATTAATTTATTGATATCAATTAGCATATTTTCAATTTTGTTAGGTATTACTTCTGCTGTAAAAAATCAAACTAGGGCAATTGAAAAAAATATTTATAAATTAGACAGAAAAATTGCGATTATAGAAAAAGATTTATATGAGACTGAGTTAGATTTTTTTTATTTATCTTCACCAAACTATTTATCAAAAAAAGTAAAAAACCTTTCTTTAGTTGAATATGTCCCAATGGATTTTTCAAGAATATATCTAAATTATAATGATTTTATTGATGCTAATAAAAAGATGACAAATTTTAATAAAAGCGATGAAAAAAAAACACAAAAAAAATAAAAATTTTAATTTAAATCAAAAGAGTTTTTATTTCGAAGATTATCTTGAAACTAATCAAAAAAATCGAAAAGTTAAAAATTCTAATATTTCACAGGATAGAATTTATCTTCTTTTTTTTCTTTTTTTATCCTTAATCGCAATTTTTTCAATTAAGATTATCATTGTATCTCTTAAAAATTTTGAAGTTTATAATCAAAAAAAAAGTTCATTCTACTTCACATCATTGAGAAGAGATATAGTTGATAGAAATGGAATTTTGATCTCTAGAAATATAAAATCTTATCACGCAGCCATCAAACCCAATTTGATAAAAGAAAAAGAAAGTTTTTTGATTAAAATTAGACTTAACTTTCCTGATTTACCTATTGAAATAGTTAAGCAAAAATTAAATAAAGGTAAATATTTTTACTTAAAAAGAAGACTTAATCAAAACGATAAAGAGAAGTTATGGGCTTTAGGAGAAAAGGGTATAATTTTTGAGCCTTTTCAGTCAAGAATTTATACTCATGCAAATTTGTACAGTCATATTTTAGGTCAAGTTGATTATGATAACTATGGTATTTCCGGGGTTGAAAAATACTTTGATAAGGAACTTAAAGATAAAAAACTTTTGAATAATCCGCTAAAATTAACTTTAGATACAAATATTCAACATATAATTGATGATGAACTTAATAAAGCTTTAGAGACTTTTAAAGCTACCGGCGGAGGCGCATTATTAATGGATGTAAAAACCGGAGAAGTGTTATCTCTAGTATCTTTGCCAAACTTTAATATTAATGAAAGGGCAAGCATTACAGATAAAAATTATACTAACAAGATTACCAAAGGCATTTATGAATTAGGCTCTATTTTCAAAACTTTTACAATAGCTTTGGCTCTTGAAAAAGATTTGGTATCTCCTAATACAATTATAAAAAATATTCCTAGAAAAATAAAATGCTCTATTCATGAGATATCAGATATTAAACAATTTCCAAAAGATTTGTCAGTTGAAGACATACTAATTAGATCTTCTAATGTAGGTACTTTAATGTTAGCTAAAAAAATTGGTGAGCAAAAATATAAAGAATTTATTAAAGAAACCAATTTATTAGAAATGCCGCAACTCGAGCTAGAGGAGCTTGGAACTCCTCTGAATTTTAAATGGAATAAGTGTAAATTAGAAACGATTTCTTATGGGCATGGAATTGCAGTAACCCCATTACAAGCATCCGCAACATATGCTTCAATAACTAACGGTGGTAACTTAGTGAAACCAACATTAATTAAGAAAAAAGTATACCCAGACAGTAAGAAAATAATTTCCTCTGAAACGAGTAGAAAAATAAATACTATTTTAAGAAAAGTAGTGACTGAAAAAGAAGGTACGGCTAGTTTGGCTGATATTTATGGATATAGCGTTGGGGGAAAAACAGGAACCTCTCAAAAATATGGAAACAAGAGTGAAAATTTGAACACTTTCATTTCTGTATTTCCTTCGCAAGATCCAAAATATGTTTTGCTAGTAATGTTAGAAAATCCTCAAGTCGCACCTGATTTGATCTATAATTATAGAGGTATTAAGATCAGAGGAACTAGAAATGAAGCAGGGTGGAATTCTGTTTATATAGCTGGCAAAATTATAAAAAAAATTGGACCTATTTTAGCCATAAATAACAAAGAGTTTTACAACGAACATGTTGCTAAAAAACTTAATTAAAAATACTCCCAAAAGCATCGAAAAGCTAGAAATAAAGGGATTAGCTCTTAATAGCAAAAAAGTAAAAAAAGGATTTATTTTTTTTGCACTTAGAGGAAACAAATCTAATGGTGAAGATTATATTAAAGAGGCAATTAAAAAAGGTGCAATTCTCGTTATTTGTTCAAAAGATTGCAAATTTCGAACCAAAAAAATTCATATCATTAAAACAAAAAAAATAAGAAATTATTTAAGCGAAATAGCATCTAAATTTTATAAGAATAAACCAAAAAATATTATTGCAGTAACTGGTACTAATGGAAAAACTTCAGTAACAAATTTTTTTTACCAAATTTTAGAAAGAAACAATGTTCCAGTAGGGACTATTGGAACTTTGGGCATAAGATACAAAAAAAAATTTATAAAAACTAATCTTACTTCCCCTGATATTATTACAATCCATAAGAATCTTGAAATTATGAAAAAAAATAAGATCAACAATGTCATTATTGAGGCCTCTAGCCACGGATTAGATCAAAATAGACTTGATAATATAAAACTTAAAGCTGGAATTTTTACAAATTTTTCCCAAGATCATTTGGATTATCATAAGACAATGAAAGCTTATTTGAATTCAAAATTTATTTTATTCAAAAAATTACTCAGTAGAGGGAGTTCTGTTATATCTGATAAATCAATCACACAATATTCAGCTTTAAAAAAAATTTCTCAAAAGAGACAATTAAAGTTACTAGATATTAGTAAAATAATTAATCAAATTAAAGAAAACCAAGTATCTTTGATTGGAACCTTTCAGATAAAAAACTTATCAATGGCTATATTAGCAGCAAAATTATGTAATTTAAGAAATGTTAAAATTGAAAAAGCTTTAAAAAAAATCCAAAATGTTGATGGAAGACTGGAATTAATTAAAAGATTTCCCAACAACATTAGAGTATTTGTTGATTATGCTCATACCCCAGATGCATTGAACGAAGTTATAACCTCAATTAAGAAGACTTATAATAGCAAAATAACACTAGTCTTTGGTTGTGGTGGAGAACGAGATTTTAAAAAAAGAAAATTGATGGCAAAAATAGCAAAAACTTATTGTGAAAAAATTTATGTGACCGATGACAATCCTAGAAATGAAAATCCAAAAAAAATCAGAAAAGAAATTATTAAATATCTCAGTGGAAGCAATTATTTTGATATAGGCAATAGATCTAAAGCAATTAAAGAAGCTATATACAATGCAGATCCAAATGAGATAATTTTAGTAGCTGGAAAAGGACATGAAAATTATCAAGATTACGGGTATAGAGTCATTTCAATTTCAGATAAACAAATCATAAGGAAATTAAAAATTAACAGGAATATAATTAATAAAAAAAAACAAAAATATTTGTTTAATTCAAAAATATTAAATAATACTTTAAAGGACAAAAAATTTTATAAATTTGATGGACTTGCAATAGACTCTAGAGACGTTAAAAAAGACAACTTATTTTTAGCCATAAAAGGAAAAAATAACGACGGAAATAAATTTGTTACAAAAGCAATTGATAAAGGCGCAAGTTATGTTGTTTCATCAAACAAAAATAAAAAAAATAAAAAAATAATTGCCATTAATAACTCAATTACTTTTCTAAATAAATTTGCAAAATATAAAAGAAAAAATTGTTATACAAAAATTTTAGCTATTACTGGTAGCGCTGGAAAAACTTCGCTCAAAGATATGCTTAATTTCTTACTTCAAAAATATGGCCATACTTATGCTTCACCTAAATCTTTTAATAACCACTATGGAGTTCCAGTGAGTTTATCTAATCTCAATAACGAACATCAGTTTGGAATATTTGAAGTTGGAATGAGTAAAGCTGGAGAAATAAATAAATTATCTAAAATGATACAGCCTCATTTAGCTATTATTACAAATATAGCCGAAGCACATATAGAAAACTTTAAAAATATCAAAGGCATAGCAAAAGCAAAAAGTGAAATTATAAATAATATTCAAAGAAATGGCACTGTAATTTTAAATCGTGACGATAAATTTTTCAATATGTTGAACCGAAAAGCAAAATCGAAAAATATAAAAGTTATTACTTTTGGAAAATCTAAGTTATCAGATTTCAGATTAATTAAAATAAAAAAATATGGAAAAATAAAAAAAATTCTTCTACGAGTTAATGATGCTAACTTAAAACTACAAATTCAAGATATTAATATCTATAATGTTCTTGCATCTTTAGCTGTTTTAAAGGAGTTAAATTTAAATCTAAAAAAAACTACTAAATTATTTAAAAATTTTCAACCTTCTAAAGGAAGAGGCAAGGTACACAAAATTAAAAGATACAAAATAAATTTCAAATTAATAGATGAAAGCTATAATGCAAATCCATTTTCAGTTAAAAATGCATTAGATAATTTCTCAGAAATTAAAAAAGGAAAATTTAAAAAATACTTATTGTTAGGTGATATGCTTGAACTTGGAAAAAAATCCGAGTTTTATCACAAAGAATTATCAAGAGTTATTAACAGTTCAGATATTGATAAAGTTTTCGTAAAGGGAAAAAACACCTTATTTACATATAAAAAACTAAAGAAAAATAAACGTGGAAATATTTTACAGTGTAATGAAGATATTGATTTAGTTCTAAAAAAAATAATCGCTAATAATGATTATTTAATGATAAAAGGATCTAACGCAACCGGATTAAATTTTATTAGCAATAAAATGATAAAAGGAATTTAAATGTTATTCAATTTACTTACATCCTTTATAGAAAATTATTCTTTTCTCAATGTATTTAAATATCTTACATTTAGAACTGGACTTTCAGTGGTTACATCTTTGATTGTAGTTTTTATTATTGGAGGACCACTCATTAGAATTTTTTCCGAAAATATGATTACAGGCCCAATAAGACAAGATGGTCCTATAGATCATATTATAAAGAAATCTGGAACGCCGACTATGGGAGGAGTCATTATCATTATTGGTATGCTTACTAGCACTTTATTATGGGCTGATTTAAATAATATTTACATTTGGACTTTAGTATTTGTATCTTTAAGTTTAGCGTTACTTGGCTTTAGTGATGACTTGTTAAAAATTAAATTTAAAAATTCAAGAGGACTTAACCCAAAATTAAAATTTTTAGGTCAATTAATTATAGGTATAATAGCCTTATTTATTCTAATAAATTTTTCAGATCATGAATATCTATATAATCTTTACTTTCCTTTCTTTAAAAATTTAATATGGCAGATGGGTCTTTTTTTTATTCCTTTTGGCTTATTTGTAATAATTGGATCGTCTAATGCAGTTAATTTAACAGATGGTTTAGATGGTTTAGCTACAGTTCCAGTAATGTTAGTTGCTCTTTCATTTACATTAATTTCATATGTAGTTGGAAATACGATTTTTTCAGAGTATCTTCAGTTGCAATATATTCCAGACGTAGGTGAACTTTCGATATTTTGTGGCTCAATAGTTGGATCTTGTTTAGGTTTTCTTTGGTATAATGCACCACCAGCTAAAATTTTTATGGGAGACACAGGATCATTATCTCTAGGTGGTTCGTTAGCTGCAGTAGCTATTATTGCAAAACATGAGATTGTACTTGCAATAATTGGGGGATTATTCGTTTTGGAGACGGTATCCGTAATTATCCAAGTTATTTCCTTTAAACTCACAGGAAAAAGAATTTTTAAAATGGCACCTATTCATCATCATTTTGAGCAAAAGGGCTGGGCTGAGTCAACTATTGTAATTCGATTTTGGATTATTGCTATTATATTAGCTTTAGTTGGACTAGCGACATTAAAATTACGATAGTGAATGTCTCAAACATTGAATTTAAAAAAACTTTCATTTTTGGTATATGGGCTGGGATCTACAGGACAATCAGTAATTAAATATCTCAAAAAAAGAAAAATTTTTAATTTTTGCGTTTGGGATGATAATACCAAATTAATAGAAAAATTTCGCTCCAAAAAAATTTTAAATTTAAAAGATGCCTTAAAAGAGGTAGATTATATTATCTTAAGTCCTGGTATAAGCTTAAAAAAAAACAAAAATAAAAAAAAACTATTAAAGTTTAAAAAAAAAATTATAACAGATATTGATTTACTATTTCTAAGCAATGTAAAGTTTAGATCAATTATTGTTACTGGATCTAATGGAAAATCTACAACTTGTAAAATTATTACTCATCTACTTAAACGCAATAAGTTTAAAGTTGAGCTAGGTGGAAACATTGGAACTCCTGTTTTAGATTTGAAAATAAGAAAAAATATTTTTTTGGTTATCGAAGCATCTTCCTTCCAACTATCTCATTCAAAATTTATCCGTCCTGATTATGCAGTTTTACTAAATATTACTAATGATCATTTAGACTGGCATGGTTCTTTACAAGATTATATTAAATCAAAATTGAAGATATTTAAATTACAAAAAAAAAAATGATTTTGCCCTAGTAAATAAAAATTTTAAAAAAATATTTAAAAAAAAATAAATATTTAAGCAAATTAATACCAATCAAATTTGATAATTATGAGAAGATAAAATCTAAAATAAAAAATAATTATTTGAAGTCTAAAACAAACGATGAGAATATGAATTTTGTTTACGCTTTATCAAGGTTGTTAAAAATAAACAAAAATTCCTTTATAAGATCCATGAGTTCCTTTTCAGGTCTTCCTCATAGGTACGAAATTTTTTTAAAAAAGAAAGGCGTTACTTTTATCAATGACTCTAAAGCTACAAGTTTTCAAGCAACAAAATTTGCCTTATCAAGTAGTAAAAATATTTATTGGATACTTGGTGGACTACCAAAAGAAAAAGACAGAATTAATCTCAGGCATATCAAAAGTAATGTTATTAAATCCTATATAATTGGAAACAATATTAATTTTTTTAAAAAGCAATTAAGAAACAAAATCAAATTCTCTGTGAAGAAAAAATTAAAAAATGCAATAATCAGTGCTTTAAAAGCAATACAGAGGTCTAAAAAAGATCACAATACAATCTTATTAAGTCCTGGAGCAGCATCATTTGATCAATTTAAAAACTTTGAAAATAGAGGCAACGAATTTAAAAAATTAAGTAAACTATATGCTAAAAAATTTATTTAAATTTGAATTTGATAATTATTGGAGAAATATTGATAAAAATATTCTTTTTGGTTTTTTTATATTATTTTTTTTGGGTCTTTATTTTTCATTTTCTTCAACTTCTTCGCTGGCAGGGGAAAGGCTTAATAAAGATTATTACTTCTTTTTTTCAAAACATTTAATTTTCACGATATTAGCTCTTTTTATAATGTTTGTTATTTCTGCTATAGAGACTTCATTGCTTAAAAAAATAGTTATCCCGTTTTTTATATTATCTTTTCTATTACTAATTTTAGTTCCAATTGTAGGAATAGAGGTAAAAGGAGCTAAAAGATGGTTAGATCTATATTTGTTTAGATTGCAGCCGATAGAATTATTGAAACCTTTTTTTATTTTAATGACAGTTCAGATATTAACTTTAGATAAATTAAAAAATTCTCAAATTAGATATTTGTTTAGCTTTCTTTTGCTAATATCAGTAATAATTCTTTTAATTGACCAACCAGATTTAGGTCAATCAATATTGCTCACAACTAGTTGGATTGCGACAGTTTTCGTTTCAGGTGTTAGTATAATTTATATTTTTAGTTTTCTTGCCTTTTTTGCAGCCTTTGTGGGAGGTCTTTTGTTTTTAATGCCAGAAAAATTTGGTTATATAATTGATCGTTTAGTTGTATTTTTGGATCCTAGTAAAGGCGATAATTTTCAGTCATCGTCTGCTTTAAATGCTATTAAACAAGGAGGTCTTAAAGGTCAGGGAATGGGAGAAGGAATTTTAAAAGATAGTGTTCCAGAGGCTCATACTGATTATATTATTGCTATTATTTCGGAGGAGTACGGTTCAATTATTTCCATCTTAATAATCGTAATTTTTTTATATATTGCTTTTAGAATTATTAAAAACTGCGTTTTAAAAAACGATGAATTTTTGAAAATTTCTTTATGCGGACTTGCTTCATTACTAATATTTCAAACATTTATACATATTGGAGTAAATACCAGTTTATTACCCACAACCGGAATGACATTACCTTTTTTAAGTTATGGCGGATCATCACTTATCGGGAGCGCTGTATTAGCTGGGATAATATTAAATTATACAAAAATTAAATTAGAAGTAGATGAATAAAAAAATCAAAAAAATAATTATTGCGGCAGGTGGTACAGGTGGGCATGTTTTTCCTGCTTATAGTTTGGCTAAACATTTTCTCAATAAAAATATAAATGTTGAGATAATTTCAGACGAAAGAGGATTGAAATATTTACAAGACTATAATGATATTAAAATAATTAAAATTAATACTTCCACAATTTTTAATAAGAATATATTACGAACGTTTTTTTCTTTATTTATTGTTTTTAATTCTGCAATAAGATCGTTTTTTTTTTTATTAAAAGATAGACCGAATTTAGTTTTTGGCATGGGCGGATATTCATCTTTTCCTATTTGTATAGCAGCTAAATTACTCGGAATTCCATTTATTATTTACGAGAACAATTTATATATTGGAAAGGCAAACAAATATTTATTACCTTATGCGAAAAAAATTTTTGTATCTCATGAACAATTACAAGGTATTGCTGAAAAATATCAAAAAAAAGTAAATGTAATTGGAAACATAATTCGAAAAGAAATAATTAATTTTGGAAATACGTCTTCTGATGAAAGTTATAAAAAATTGAAAATATTGATTTTAGGTGGCAGTCAAGCAGCAAAAATTTTTGCAGAGAAACTCCCAGAAATTTTTAAAAAATGTAAACAAGCAGAAATATCTTTAAAAGTTTATCAACAATGTTTACCTGAACAGAGTAAATATCTTACTACTTTTTATGAAAATTCAAAGATTGATCATGAAATTTTTAATTTTACAAATAATATTTTGGACTATTTTGCTAAAATTAATTTGGCAATTACTCGTTCAGGATCCTCAATGCTGGCTGAATTAATTAATGCAAGAATACCTTTTATATCTGTTCCTTTGCCTTCTTCAGCAGATGATCATCAATTAAAAAACGCTATTTATTATGAAAAAAATGGTTATAGCTATTTAGTAGAGGAAAAAGATTTAAACACAGAATTATTTAGATTAATTAAAAAGATTAAGGAAGACACAACATTGTTAAGTCAAATAATAAACAAACAAAGACAATATTCTGACAAATCAGTATATGAAAATATCGACCAACAAATAATAAATATAATTAATGAAAAAGATTAGAGTAGGACAGAAAGAAATTATTCATTTTATAGGAATAGGGGGAATCGGTATGAGTGGTTTAGCCCAGGTAATGAAGACTATGGGTTTTCAAATTCAAGGGAGCGATCAAAGTAAGAATAAAAGTACATCTGATTGTGCAAAAGCAGGAATCAAAATTTTTATTGGCCATGCTAAAAAAAATATAAAAAATTCAACACTTATAGTTAAATCCTCGGCAATAAAAGATAATAATATAGAAATTAAACAAGCAAAAAAAAACAAGATACCAATTTATTCTAGAGCAGAAGTCTTGGCAAATGTAGTTTCTTTAAAAAAAAATATCATAATAACTGGATCTCATGGAAAAACTACAACCACATCTTTAGTTGCAAAAATTTTGTCTGATCAAAAATTAGACCCAACTATTTTCAACGGAGGTGTTATCAATTCATTTAATAGTAATGCTAAATTAGGAAAAGGCGATTGGGCAATTCTGGAGGCAGATGAATCTGATGGAAGTTTCTTAAAACTACCAATAAATTATTCAATAGTAACTAATATTGATTTTGAACATATAGATTACTATAAAAAATATAAAAATTTAGAAAATGCATTTATACAGTTTATTAATAAAACTCCACCGATTGGAAAATCATTGATTTGTATTGATAACAAAAATATTAAGAAAATTTTAAAAAAAATAAGAAACAAAAATATACTTACCTATGGATTTAATAAAAAAGCAAATTACAGAGTTAGCGATGCGAGATATTTCCCTACACATACACTATTTAATTTACACTATAAGAATCTCGACAATACTAAAACAACAATAAAAAACATTAATTTAAAATTGATAGGAAAGCATAATGTTCTAAATGCATCTGCTGCCGCAGCTGTTTGTATTAACATAGGAGTTAAAACTGATATTATTAAAAAAGCTCTTAAAAACTTTTCTGGTGTTCAAAGGAGGATGACTAAAGTTTTTACAAAAAATGCGAACGAATTTTATGATGATTACGCTCATCACCCCACAGAAATTTCCTCGATTTTAGAGGGAGTAAGTAATGTTTATTCTGATAGAAAAATTATTTCAGTATTCGAGCCTCACAGATACTCAAGAGTAATGTCGTTAAAATTAGAATTTTCTAAAGCATTTATTAAGTCTGATTTGGTTTTAATTTGCCCAATATATGCTGCCGGGGAAAAGAAAAATTTAGGTTTTAATCTATTTAATTTTGCAAAACTGATATCTAAAAATTCAAAGATACAAGTGGTCATCGTTAAAAATCAGATAGAAATGTCTAATTACTTCAAAAAAAATTTGATAAATGACGAAATCGTAATTGGCATGGGCGCTGGATCTATTTCTAAATGGATGAGGGAATTAAAATTTAATTTATGAATTTAAATATAGATAATCTAAAAAAAAAATTTGGAAAAAATTTAATTATTAAAGAAAATTTGTCTAAATATAGCTGGTTTAATCTTGGAGGTTCTGCAGATATTTTTTTTAGGCCGAAAGATAAAAAACAGCTTGTAAATTTTTTAGATGAAATTAGAGAATATAATTTTAAGATTCATATTTTAGGAGCAGGCTCGAACACTTTAATTAGGGATGCAGGAATAAAAGGTGTTGTAATTAAATTAGGCTCTAATTTTTCAGATATTAAATTGTTAAAAAAAGATACGATAGAAGTTGGTGCAGCTATACTTGATAAAAAAGTCGCAGATTTTGCTAAAAGCAACAATATCGGCAGCATGGAGTTTTTGTCATGTATCCCAGGATCTATAGGTGGTGCAATTATAATGAATAGTGGTTGCTATGGAGCAAATATATCAGAAATTTTATTGTCAATTAAAGTAGTTGATGAAAAGGGAAATGAAAAAGAAATAAAAAAAGATGAAATTAGATTTTATTACAGAGATACGAATCTTCCAAGAAATTATATAATATTGTCTGCAAAACTTAGAGGTATAGTTTCTGAAAAAAAATTAATTGCAAAAAAACAAGAAGAGCTGATCCAAAGAAAAAAAGACTCTCAGCCAAGTCAAATAAAAACCGGAGGGAGTACTTTTAAAAACAATAATGAAAAAAAAGCATGGATGTTAATTAAAGAGTCTGGTTGTGACAAATTTTATGTAGGTGGTGCTAAAATTTCCAAAAAACATTGTAATTTTTTTATAAATGATGGAGACGCTAATGCCTCCGACATTGAAAAACTAATTAATAAAGTGAAAAAGGAAGTACAAAACAAAACCGGAGTAAATCTCGAACTTGAGATTAAAATTATTGGTGATGAAGTATAAAAACGTTTTAGTAGTTCTCGGGGGAATTTCTGGAGAAAGAAAGGTTAGTATAGATAGTGGTAAAGCATGCATTAAAGCTTTAAAAAAATTAGGTTGTATCGTTTCAACTTTTGATCCTCAAAAAAAAAACTATGATTTGATTAATAAAAATAAAATAGATGTAATATTTAATGCATTGCACGGCAAATATGGTGAAGATGGTATCGCTCAAAGTTATTTTGAATATCTAGGTATTCCTTACACTCATTCGGGAGTTATCAGTTCGTATAATGCAATGAATAAAATTATTTCTAAAGAAATATTTAAGAAATTTAGAATTAAATCACCTGAATACTTTTTTCTTAAACAGCAAAACTATCGAAAAGCCAAATTAGTTAAAGCTATTAAAAGAAAAAAAATAAAATTCCCTATTGTTGTCAAACCTTCAAATGAAGGTTCAAGCATTGGAGTTAAAATATGTAAAAATATCTTAGATCTTGATAAATCTTCAAAATATCTTTTCAAAAAATATGTAGAATTAATTTACGAACCTTATATTGGTGGACAAGAAATACAAGTTGCCGTAATCAATGGCAAACCATTAGGAGCAATTGAGTTAGAGCCTAAGAGACAATTTTATGATTATAAGGCTAAATATTCGAAAGCTGCTAAAACTAAACATATTATGCCAGCAAATTTAAAAAAATCTAAGTATAACATGGTAATGAAAATTGCAAAAAAAGCTCACAATGCTTTAGGTTGCAATGGAGTAACAAGATCAGATTTTAAATTCTATAATAATCAATTTTATCTTTTAGAGATAAACACCCAGCCGGGAATGACTAATTTGTCACTAGTTCCTGAAATAGCAAATTATAAAGGTATATCTTTTAAAAATTTAGTTAAAAAGATATTGCTTAATGCCAGCATAAATAGATGAAGAAGTCACTATTTGGATCAATTTTTCTTCTTATACTTTTAACAACTTATACACCAAAACTTAGTGTAGTAATTAATTCAAAATTAAATATTCAAAAAATTAAAATTGAAAATAACTCAATCATAGAGACAGATAGAATAAAAAAAAAATTAAGCTTTTTATATGAAAAAAATTTGTTTTTTTTGGATCTCAAAGATATAGAAAAAAATCTAAATAACGAAACTTTTATCGAAAGTTTTAGTATAAAAAAAATATACCCAAATACTTTGAAATTAATAATTGTTGAAAAAAAACCAATAGCAATATTACACAAAAAAAAAGAAAAATATTACATTACAAATAAAGGAGATTTGATATATTTTACAAAAATAAACATTTATAATGATTTACCAACAGTTTTTGGCAATGGAGAAAGTTTCTATTCTTTATATACAGACCTTCAAAATATAAGTTTTCCCTTTAAAAAGATTAAATCTTTTTATTATTTCGAGTCTGGTAGGTGGGATTTAGTTATGATTGACAAAAAAGTTATAAAGCTTCCGATTAAAGATTACTTATCTAGCTTAAAAAATTTTATGTTATTAAGGGGTAAAGATAATTTTAATAATTATAAAATATTTGATTATAGAATTAATAGTCAACTCATTTTAAATTGATATGAAAACCAATATCCCAACTCTTTTTGTTGAAATTAACGAAATGAATTACATTTTTGTGGTTGGAAAATATGACGAAAGCCAAAATTTAAAGATTATTGAAAAGATAATTGTACCTAGCGACGGAGTAGAAAAAAATAAAGTTACAAATATTGATCTGGCACATGATACTATTAAAAAAAATATACAAGTTATTGAAGATAAAATAAATTATGTTTTTAAAGAGGCAACTATAATTTTAGATATTTTTAATCATTCTTGCATAAATATATCTGGTTATAAAAAATTAAATGGATCCCAAATTTTGAAAGAAAATATTTCCTATATTTTAAATTCACTTAAATTAGCTGTCTCAGAAAATGAAAAAAAAAAAAATATTTTACATATATTTAACTCAAAAAGTATTTTAGATGGAACTAGTATCGAAAATTTACCTATAGGTTTGTTTGGAAATTTTTATAGCCACGAGCTTACTTTTTTTTTAATTGATAATAGTGATATGAAAAACGTAAAACAAATATTTAATAAAAATAATTTAAATATTAAAAAGATATTAATCAAAAACTTTATTGAAGGAACTCAGTTAATTAATAAGCACAATCAAGTTGAAACTTTCTTTAAAATAAAGATAAACAAGTATAGATCGCATATAAGTTATTTTGAAAAATCCTCATTTAGATATCAGGAATATTTCAATTTCGGTACTAATATGATCTTAAAAGATATAGCAAAAGTTTGTTCTATCAAAAACGGTACTATTTTAAAAATTTTATCAGACAAAACTTTTGAAAATAAAAAATTGGAGGGGGGCAATGATTTTTTAGAAGAAAAATATTTTGATGAAGACATTTATAGAAAAATTAGAAAAAAGTTGATTATAGACATAGCTGATGCAAGAATAGAGGAATTTATTGATATCATTTTAAATAAAAATACGAATATAAAGTATCTTAAGAAAAAATGTGCAACAATTTATATTATTATCGAAGATAAACTTATTTTTAATAATTTTAGAGAAAATTTTAAATCTTATGTTTCTCAAAAACAAAAATTTAATCTTAATTTAATTGATAATTTTCATATAGACTCTTCAATTGTGAGCGCAGCTTATTTGTCTACATATGGATGGAAAAAGGAAGCAATACCTATTACTCAAACAAAAAACTCCTTAATTACTAGGATTTTTAAGTCTATATTTGAGTAGATTTTGTTATTTTTGGAAACATTTTTTGTTTTAATTAAAGCTAATCTATTCTGTATATAGCTTTTCATGTCTCAACATAATCAAAAAACAATTAATGACACGGTCAAATTTCAAGGAGTTGGTCTACATAATGGAATGAACGTTAACTTGACAGTTAAACCAGCTAAAGAAAATTTTGGAATTAAATTTTGCAGAACTGATATCGGAGAAAAAAACTTGATTGAGGCTAACTATCAAAATGTCGTGGAGCCTATACTTTGTACCAAAATTAAAAATAAGGGGGGCATTACAGTATCTACTGTTGAACATTTAATGGCAGCTTTCTTTGGAGAAGGGATTGATAATGCTTTAGTTGAGATTGATTCTTCAGAAGTCCCAATATTAGATGGGTCAGCTAGTGAATTTGTTGATGCAATACGATCTGTTGGTTTAAAAGAACAAAAAGAATTAAGAAAATTTATTAGAGTACTTAAAAAAGTAGAAATTATAGAAGGCCCAAAATATATTTCAATAGAACCACTTGATAATGATTTGATAGTGGATTTTGAAATAGTTTATAGCAATCCATTGATAAGGACTAGAAGAAAAGAATTTAAATTAAGTGAAGGGGACTTAACTAATATTTATAATTCGAGAACTTTTTGTTTATATGAAGATATAGATTATATAAAAAGCCAAGGGTTAGCTAAAGGTGGTTCACTTGAGAATGCTATTGTTGTTAAAGGCAGTGAAATACTGAATGACGATGGTTTAAGAAATAGACATGAATTTGTTTATCATAAAATCTTAGATTGCCTCGGAGACCTAATGTTATCAGGTTATAGAATATTTGGACATGTAAAAACTTCACAAGGAGGACATGCTTTGACAAATAAATTACTTTTAAAGCTTTTTTCAGAAAAATCTAATTGGTCACTAGATAGAGGAAATGCTATAGAAAAAAATAACCAATCTGAAGAATCAATTAAAAAAACCGTTTCAGCGAGTATTTAATAAGACAAAATTTTACCTCGTATAATTTATTTGATATGTATAGAAAATGTATCATAAGTTAATTTTAGTATTATTAGTACTTTTCACTATTACCAATTGCACAAAAAAAGAGTCATTATACGAAACTAAAGATAAAGCTGATCCGTATAAATTATACGAAGAAGCATTTGAAGCTTTTAGCAAAGGCGACTATTTTTATGCGGAGAAAAAATTTTCAGAAGCAGAATTAAACTTTAAGATCGTAGAATTTTCAGCCAAATCAGCAATTATGTCTAGTTATGCATTGTATGGTATAAACTTTTACACAGAAGCCCTAGAGAATTTGGAAAGGTATTTAAGAAAGTACCCTGCAGATAAAAATATTATGTATGCACATTATTTAATTGCATTAGTTCATTATGAGCAAATCTCAGATGAAAAAAAAGATCTAAAACCTTTATTAGAAGCTGATAAAAAAATTGATTTTTTTATAAAAAAATATCCAAACTCAGATTACGCAATTGATTTGAAATTTAAAAAGGATTTGATCCAAAATCAACTTGCAGCAAAAGAATTATATGTAGCTAAATATTATATTTCTATACAAAAATGGGTTCCTGCAATTAATAGACTAAAAAAAATAATAGAGAAATATGAAAAAACAGTATTTATAGAAGAAGCTCTTCATAGATTAGTGGAAATAAATTATTATTTAGGATTGGAAAATGAAGCAAAAAAATATGCAAAAATATTAGGATATAATTACAATTCAAGTGAGTGGTTTGAACAATCTTACAAAATTTTAAATAAAGACTATAAGATCATAAAAAAGGAGAAAATTGAAAAAAAGAAAGATAGCAGTTTTCTTAAAAAGATTCTCGAAAAGATTAAATAATCAAGTAGACAATGAACGCAAAGTCAAAAATTATAGAAATTTATAAAAAAAAGATTAATCTTTTGAAGAAACACAATAAACTTTATTTTGAAAAAGATAATCCAAAAATATCTGATGGAGAGTATGATATTTTAAAAAGAGAAATTATTAACTTAGAGGAAAAAAATAGTTTTCTAAAAGATTTAAAATTAAATAAGACTCCAGTAGGTTCACCCCCTTCTAATAAATTTAAAAAAATAACTCATCTAAAGCCAATGCTCTCTTTATCAAATGCTTTTGATAAAAATGATATGAAGGATTTTATTAGTAAAATTAGTAATTTTTTAAACGTAAAAAGAGACATCATGGAATTTTCTTCAGAACCAAAAATAGATGGTATTTCTGCAACTTTGATTTATGAAAACGGAGTTTTAACAAAAGGTCTTTCAAGAGGTGATGGTGTAGTTGGAGAAGATATCTTAGAAAATCTTAAAACTATTAAAGAAATACCAAAAAAAATTAAAGATAAAAATGTTCCGTATTTATTTGAAATTCGTGGAGAAATATATATTGGAAAAAAAGATTTTAACAATATCAAAGGTAATTTTGCTAATCCTAGAAATGCTGCTGGAGGATCACTTAGACAAAAAGACTCAAGAGAAACATCTAAAATTCCTTTAAAATATTTTGCTTATGGGTTTGGAGCTGTTGAACCAATGATATTTACTACACAATCTGAATTTTTAAAAAAAATAAAAGATTGGGGTTTTTCAATTAATCCATTAATCAAAATAGTTAAAAATTTAAATGAAATTGAAGATCAACATTCATACATAGATTCTATAAGATCCTCATTAGATTATGATATTGATGGACTTGTTTATAAGGTTAATGATTTAAAACTACAGTCAAGATTAGGTAATACTTCAAATTCTCCACGATGGGCAATTGCATATAAATTTTCTGCAGAAAAGGCAGTCACAAAAATCAAAGATATAGTTATACAAGTTGGAAGAACAGGAGCGATAACCCCCGTTGCTAGAGTAGAGCCAGTCACAGTAGGAGGAGTTGTTGTGTCGAATGCAACGCTGCACAATGAAGATGAAATTAAGAGAAAGGATATAAGAGTAGGTGATATAGTTCAAATTCAAAGAGCCGGAGATGTTATTCCTCAAGTGATTTCAGTGGACTTTTCAAAAAGAAATCATAATAGCAAAAAATACATTTTTCCGGAAAAATGTTTATGCGGATCTATTACAAAAAAAGAAGTTAATAAATCTACAAAAAAAGAAGATGCCGTCAGAAGATGTTTAAAAGGTTACGATTGTGATTTTATCGCTAGAGAAAAATTAAAACATATAGTTTCTAAAGATGCCTTTAATATAGATGGTTTAGGAAAAAAAGTTATAGATCAATTTTGGGACATCAAACTAATTAGAAAACCATCTGATATTTTTACAATTAACTACAACAAGATTAAAAACCTTGATGGATGGGGAGAGCTATCTATTACCAATCTTAAAAACGCCATTGATAAATCAAAGATTATTGAATTGGATAGATTTATTTTTTCTATAGGCATAAGACATATAGGGCAAGAAAATGCAAAAATTTTAGCAAGTTTTTTTCAAACGATTGATAAATTTCATAGCTTATTTAGCAATAAAGATAGAAAAAAAATTTTGGATAATCTTATAGAACTTGATGGAATTGGAGAAATTCAAATTGAGTCAATTAATAATTTTTTTTCAAGCAATACAAATGTTGAAATTGTCAAACTATTGATAGGTCAACTAAAAATTAGTAATTTTAAAGTTCAAAATAAAAAAGGAAAATTTGCCAACAAGACAGTTATGTTCACTGGAGGCTTTGAAAAAATGAGTAGATCTGAAGCAAAAACTTTAGTCGAAAAAAATGGAGGAAAAGTACTAGGTACGATCTCAAAAAAATTAGATATTTTAGTTACAGGTAATTCTAAACCAACAAAAAAAAAAATTGAAAAGGCAAAAAGCCTAAACATTAAAATTATTTCAGAAAGTAATTGGTATAAAGTTTTAAATCTTTGAGCAAGCCTGTCTTAAATCATTTAGTTCCGGCTTACTCATAAACTTTTTAAGATTACAAAATACTTCTTTGTGATAGTTATCAAGCCAAATAATTTCATTTTTGTTAAGAATACTTTTATTGATTAATGATTTATCTATGGGCGCCATTGTCAAATTAACAAATGAATAATCTTTTTTATTTTTTTCTACTCTTATAAGATTTTCAATTCTTATTCCAAACTTTCCACTTTCATAATATCCAGGCTCATTTGAGATTATCATACCTTCTTTTAAACTTATCTTATTTCTTTTTGATATTGCTTGTGGCCCTTCGTGAACATTTAAAAAATATCCAACACCATGGCCTGTTCCGTGAGCATAATCTAAATTAATTTCTTTAAGGGGTTTTCTTGCAGCACTATCGATAAGAGCGCCACAAGTATTTTTTTTAATTTTAAAATTAGCTACCGCTATGTGACCTTTGAGAACTCTTGTAAAAATATTTTTTATTCTTTTATTTTCATTATTAAGTGAAATAGTGCGAGTAACGTCAGTAGTTCCAAATTTATATTGCCCCCCGGAGTCAATTAAATAAATATCGCCTTTTTTTAATCTTCTATTACTTTCAATTGATGCTTTGTAATGAATAATTGCACCGTTCGGTCCAGACCCCGATATTGTAGGAAAACTTAAAAATTTGAAATCCTTATTTTCTTTCCTAAATTTTAACAATTTCTCTTGTGCACTAATTTCATTTATGTTTATTTTATTATAATTTCTTTTAACCCAAAATAAAAATTTTGTTAGAGCTACACCATCATAAATATGAGTTTTAATTGTATTTTTAATTTCAGTTTTAGATTTTTTTGATTTAAAAAGATAAATTGGGTCTAAAAATTCACTAATCTTATTATTTTTTTTTAAAATATTTTCATAATATATAGAGCAAGTCGAGGAGTCTATTAAAACTCTTTTATTTCTAATTTTTGATAGAAATAAATCTGTGTATTTTATATCTATAAATTTAATATCTTTAAATTCCTTTTTAAAATTATTATCAATTTTATTTAAATTACAAAATAAATTGATTTTTTTGCTTGAACTTAAAGCTAAATAAGAATTTGGAATTGGAGTATATTCTGAATCTTGACCTCTTATATTTAAAAGCCAGGCAATATTTTCACTAGCCGTAATAAACTGATAATCAATTTTTTTTTTACTTAATATTTTGACCAATTTTTTAATTTTAAATTTATAATTTTGATCAGTTGCTTCTTTAGGAAGGAGATAAAATTTTTTTGAGTTTTTGTCTCCCCCTTTTTTCCATAATTGATCTATTAGATTTTTATTGATTGGCACCATTTTACATTTAGTATTATTGAATAATGATTTTAATGTTTTATGCGTATGTAACTTTGGATCGTAACCAATTTTTAATCTTCTCTTTTTAATTACATTCGACGGTAACTTTTGGGGAATAGTGACAATTTGAAAATATTTTCCACTTTGCATCTTAGCTTGCAAAGTATATCTACCGTCAACAAATAAATAATTTGCATTTTTCAATATTAAAGCAAAACCATATGATCCAGAAAAATTACTTATAAATTTTAATTTATCTTTATTTTTGGGAATATATTCTCCAAAAAACTCATCGTTCTTTGGAATTATATATCCATCTAAATTATAATAACGAAACAATTTTTTAAGTTTGATTATTTTTTCCATTTAAGAATTTTATTTTTTTTATACCTCTCCCATCCTGGGCTTCTATATTCCTCTTCAAATTCAATTGAATTATCTTGATTAAAATCAAAATCATCGATCGTTTTATCAAAATTTATTTCATTTCTTTCAACACCTTTATCTGGAATTTCATTTATAAATCTAGATGGCAAAGCATCCATCCAGTCTCCATGGTAAGCTCTTTTCATTGCAAACGATAGATAGGCCTCTTTTTTTGCCCTAGTGATCCCTACATATGCCAACCTTCTTTCTTCTTCTAAAGCAAAATCTCCTTTTTCCTCTAGAGACTTTTGGTGAGGAAATAATCCTTCTTCCCACCCTGGCAAAAAAACAACATCAAACTCTAATCCTTTTGCAGCATGCATAGTCATTAGATTAATTTTGGCGCCTTTCCACTCCTGATCTACTGAAGTTGCTAAAGCTACATGTTCTAAAAAATTTTGCAAATTTTCATAATCTTGCATCGCTCTTAACAACTCTTTTAAATTTTCTAATCTATTTTCATTTTCTAAATCTTTTTTATTTTTCAACATGGCAGAATACCCTGACTCATCTATAACTAATTTAAGTAAGTCGTAATGTTTCATATTTTTAGAGTCTTTCCGCCATTTATGAATTAGATCTATTAATTGTTTTAAAGCATTTTTAATTTTAGGTTTGAAATCTCCTTTCTCTAAAATCTTTATAATTGAGTCTTCTAAACAAAGTTTATTTTTATTACCAAAAAGATAAATTTGATTTAAAGTGCTTTCACCAATGCCTTTTTTTGGCGATCCTATTACTCTTTCTAAAGCCAAATCATCATATTTTTGATTTATGATTCTTAAATAGGAAACCGCATCTTTTATTTCGGCTCTCTCATAAAATTTAATACCTCCTAAAACTCTATAACCAATTCCTACTTGAAGAAATCTTTCTTCAAATTCTCTTGTTTGATATATAGCTCTGACCAATATCGAAATATCATTAAGTGAATATTTTTTTTTTAAGTTATGTTCTATAATGTCACTGATTCCTTGAGCTTCATCTTTTCCAGTTTTATAACAATTTAATTTAACTGGTTCTCCTTGAA
>MDTG01014031.1_pt1 | contig 23221 bp, 21 predicted proteins | sample 811421 | NCBI WGS metagenome assembly MDTG01 (sample SAMN05326645, study PRJNA326480) | marine metagenome | isolation source: seawater | place: Pacific Ocean: South East | collected 2011
ATCGTACAGAGAAAAGTTTTATACTAACCAGTTTCCTGGTGACAATAGCAACAGATAAACACCCGATCCCATCCCGAACTCGACCGTGAAAGCTGTTTGCGCCGATGGTACTTTGTCTTAAGGCATGGAAGAGTAGGTCGTTGCCAGGATTTATTTTACTTATTATTTTTTTATCTTTAAATATATTAAATAATCTCTAAATTTATAACCTATAGTACTCATAATAAATGTGAATATTTTATTTCTATATCCTGGAATTATTATAAATTTATTTTTTAAAAAATCTTTAATTGCTATTTCAGCAACTTGATCTGAACTTTTTATCCCTGCAAGACTAGTTTTTATACTTTTAGCAGTTTTTAATTCATTTTTATTTTCATAATATTTTTCAAAATTATCTTCTATATTAGTTATTGTAGCTCCGGGACACAAAATAGATACTTTTATATTAAATTTTTTTAATTCTAATCTTAATGACTCAGAAAAAAAAATAACAAATGATTTACTAGCTGAATATATTGAACTTTTAGGCATTGGATAAAAACCAACAACAGACGAAACATTAAGTATTTTTCCTCCACCTCTTTCTTTTAATTTTGGCACTAACTCTCTTGTTAAATTTACAAGAGAAGAAACATTAACAGAAATAATATCATTTGAATGCTTGATGCTCGTTTGATCCAATAGATTTTCTTGACCTATTCCTGCATTATTTACCAATATACTTATATCAATTTCATTTTTTTCCAAAAAATTTATTATTTTTTTTGATGAATCGTTTTCAGTTAAGTCAACTTCAAAAATAAATATTTTATTTTTATTGTTTTTACTTAAATCTTTTAAAATAAATTCTAGTTTTGATATGTTTCTACTTACTAATACTAAATCATAATTATAATTTTTAGAAAATTTATATGCTAAACTTTTTCCTATACCAGACGTTGCCCCAGTAATTAAAACGGTTTCTTTTTTATTCATTAAAGGTGGAGTTTAAATTCTATCAGGAGATGCATAATTACATTTTTGACAAATTTCTAATTCAGATTTTGCATTTCTTAAATTATCCCTTATTCTTTTATATTTTGCATCTTTCCAAATATCCATAAATTTTTTTTCTTTAAGGTTGCCAAAATTATGTTTTCTATAATAATCATTACTGCACAAAAGTACATTTCCTAAATAATCAACTTTGACTTCTTCATATACAATTTTGCAATTTTTTCTTATTCTTTCTTTAGATCCTAATGCTTCAATATCTACTGATCCCCCCCTATTATCAAGAGGTCGATCATCAGTTTGTCCCAATCCTTCATCAATAAAGATTTGAGATTTATATTTATTTAACACTCCATTTTTTGTAAGTTTTTTTCTTAAAATTCCTTTTTTAAGATTGTGATCCGTGATCAAAAAATCATTTAATCCAGCATCAAATAATTCATCAGCAACCTCCATAGTGAGTTTATCTCCATTAGTAAATATTCTACTAATTGCTTGAGGAAGTTCTTCTGATGTATATCGGACAAAATCAGTAATTCTTTTGTCGTGAAGAGGTTCGTTATAAAAATGATACATTATAGATCCTGTAAAATTAATCTCCTTTAATCTTTGTATGCATAATTTGAATAATTTCTCATCCATAAAATGATTTGGAACTGCAGTTTCTAAACTAACTGGGCAATAACTGCATCTTCTGTTACAGTAGGTATTAATTTCGAAGCAAATAATTCTAGCAAAAAAAGGATCTCTATATTTTATAAAACTTTCTAATCTATAATAATAATCATATAAAAACATTTTGAAGTTCATTGGCAAACTAATGTAATTTAAAAGAATAAATGCTGTTTTTTTTAGATTCATTTTTATTGTATTTTTATTTGTTATTTAAAATATAATATATTATCTAAGGAATACTATCAATTTTTGTTTTTTAATATATACGTTTTGTTAATATTTTGTAAATTATGCCAACCCAAAAAATAGCACTAATATTTGGTATTACAGGTCAAGATGGTTCATATCTGGCTGAGTATCTCCTATCAAAAAATTATATAGTACATGGAGTTAAAAGACGAGCTTCCTTGTTTAATACTAATAGAATTGATCATTTAATGACAAGTGATTTTTCAACATCTTCATTTGAAGAAAAATTATCTAATCGTAATACCAGCTTTTTTCTTCATTATGGTGATTTGACTGATAGTGCAAGTATTATGCGAATCCTTGAGCAAGTTAAACCAAATGAAGTTTATAATTTGGCTGCACAAAGCCATGTTGCAGTTTCTTTTGAAGAGCCAATTCATACTTCAAATACAAATTCATTGGGAACTTTAAGAATTTTAGAAACTTTGAGAATTCTTAAACTTTTTAAAACAAAGTTTTACCAAGCTTCATCCTCAGAAATGTTTGGGCTTGCTAAAAAATTACCTTTAGATGAAAATTCATATATGAGTCCACAATCACCATATGCTGTTTCAAAATTATACTCATATTGGATGACAAGAAATTATAGAGAAGGTTACGGAATGTTTGCTTGCAATGGCATCCTTTTCAACCATGAATCTCCAAGAAGATCAGAAAACTTTGTCACAAAAAAAATTGTTAAAGGTTTGGTAGAGGTGAGCTGCAATAAAAGAAAATGTGTTTATTTAGGAAATTTATATGCAACTAGAGATTGGGGCCATGCTAAAGATTACGTAAGAATGATGCATTTAATATTACAACAAAAAAAACCAGATGATTATGTTGTCGCCACTGGAGTTGAAAAATCAGTAAAAGATTTTGTAAATTGTGTAGCTAAAAATTTAAATATTAAAATTAAATGGTCTGGAAAGGGTTTGTCTGAGTCAGCAATTAATTTAAATAATAACCAAACAATATTAAGAATTAAAAAAAGTTTATTTAGGCCGCTTGAAGTACCACGTTTAAGAGGGAATATGAAAAAAGCAAAAAAAGTATTGAAATTTAAACCTGAGTATAATTTTAATGAGTTAGTTAAAGATATGATTAAATATGAATTAAATTCATTAAAACCTTAGTTTTAATATGAAATTATTACGTTTTTTTGCTTTAATCTTAAGAAATAGCCCCTTTTATCCTTATTACTACTATTTTAAGTTTTGTTGGAAAGACAATGAGTCATTATTAGAGTTTATTGACGGGAAAACTCTTGAAGTAGGATGTGGAGAAAGTCAATTCAAAGACTTTGTTGTAAAAAATAAACCAGATGTAGATTATATCGCTAGCGATTATATTCCTGAAGGTAAGCAGCATTATCAATTTAAAGAATCTCATAACAAATTAAAAAACTATCTTTTTAATTTAGATTTTTTGCGTGACATATTTATTGGACCTGTAAGTTATGGTAAAATTGATTTAAATCTTGATTGCAGAGATTTGCAAGGTGTAGATTCAGAGAGTTTAGATACTTATATATCTCTTGAGGTTGCTGAACATGTATATGATTATAAAAGTAAGTTTTCTGAAGCACATAGAGTTTTAAAAAAAAATGGAAAAATTATTATTTCTGTACCTTTTTTATATCAAGAACACGGATTAGATTCTGAAATTAAAAATTATAAGATTGATTTTAATAGATTTACTAGAACTAAAATTTCTACTGAATTAAAAAATTTAGGATTTGATGAGGTAAAAATTTTTACTAATTGTGGTTTTTTTATTGGACTCACTCAGTTAATTAATTCTTATATTTTAGTCAATTATTATAAATTAAATTTTTTTTATAAAATTCTTTTCTTTCCTTTTTTGCCAATATTTTTTTTTATAATAAATCTTTTATTTAGATTTATGGATTTATGTACAAAGAATGATGAAAAATATTATCCAAGATTGAATTTTATTTTCAAAAAATCTAATGGTTAATATATTCTATGATTTGTTTCTTAACGATATCAGCAATATCATTCTTTTCGATTGAATTCATATAAACTTCAAAAGTTTTTTTAAGAGATTTTTTTATTGAATATTTTGGTTTCCAATTTAACTTTTGATGAGCTTTTTTGCTACTTAGCATTAAGATTTTCTCTTCTTTAAAAGTATTCTTATTTGCTCTAAATTTTAGCTTATTATTAAAATTTTCATTTGTAATTTTAATAATTTCATTAACTGTGATTGAATTATTCTTGCTTGGTCCAAAGTTCCAGGCCCCACTATATTTCCGAGGAAATTTATGGAGTTTTTCTGCTAATAGTAGATATCCATATAATGGATCTAAAATAAATTGCCATGGTCTAATAGATTTTAAGTTTCTAATTTTTACTATCTTATTATTTTTTATAGAGTTTACTAAATCTGGAATAAGTCTTTTTTGACTCCAATCTAACCCACCAATTACATTGCCAGCTCTTGCAGTAGCTAATCCTTTAATTTTTGAATTTAAAAAGTAAGTTTCTAAATACGAATTTGAAATAATCTCACAAGTAGATTTACTGGCACTGTATGGATCTTTTCCTCCTAATTTGTCAGTTTCTTTATAACTAATTTTTTTTCCAGTATTTTCATAACATTTATCGCTAGTTATATTGATTAAAGTTTTGGAATTTGAATTTCTAAATGCCTCTAAAATATTTAAAGTTGTTAAAAAGTTATTTAATAGAGTGGGATATGGTTCAGTTATAGATTCGCTTACAATTGGTTTAGCCGCTAAATGAAAAATAATATCAGGTTTAATAGTATTAATATAATTAAAAACTCTAATTTTATCATTTAAATCAATAGTATTAATTTCTACAAATTTATCTATTTCAGCTAATTTAAAAAGAGAGTCATTTTTTGAGCTATTGTTACCAATGCCATAAACATTTGCATTAATTTCATTTAATAAAAAAGATAACCAAGCACCTTTGAAGCCCTTGCATCCAGTAACTAAAACTTTTTTATTTTTCCAAAAACTAAAATTTAATTTTTCCACATTTTCCATGATGGGTTTGATTTCCACAAATCATTTAAATATTTATAGTCACTATATGTATCCATGCAACACCAGAAATTTTTATGAACGTATGCTCCTAGTTTTTTATCTTTTGCAATTTTAGGCAAGATATCTTTTTCAAAATTTACATTTCTATTAGGAATAATATCAAAAATTTTTTTAGACATAACAAAAAAACCACCATTAATATAATTAGTATCATTATTTCTAAATTCTTTTTCATTGAAGCTCACAACTTTATTGTTGATTTTTTTAATATGACCAAATCTACCATCAACATTTACAGCACTCAAGGTTACTATATTATTATCTTTATTGTGTTGATTAATTGTTTTTTTTACATTTATATTTGATAGTCCATCTCCATAAGTTAGAAGAAAGTTTTCTTCATTAATATATTTTTTCACAAGTTTAATTCTTTTACCAGTAAAAGAATTTAATCCAGTATCAACTAACTTTACTTTCCATTTAGGTTTTTTTGAATTTAAAATATTAACTTGATCATTGCTATAATCTATTTCAATATCTGAATTATAATATTTTAAATTTAAAAAATAATCATAGAAATCTTCTTTTCTATGGCCCAAACAAATTATAAAATCATTAAAATTAAAAAAAGAATATATTTTCATTATGTGCCAAATAATTGGAAAATTACCAATTCTAATTAATGGTTTGGGATAATCAGGAATGTTTGGAGCTATACGTGTCCCTTTACCTCCTGCCAATATTACAACTTTCATATGTTAATCACTTTTTTTAATATACCAATGCTATAAGCTAAAAAAAAGAAAAAACATACGAAAGGATGCAAAAACCACAAAGAATTTTTAGTTAAATAATACCCTTTTATGGATTGCAATACTGGAAAGATAAAAGTAACAGATGCAATAATAAAAAAAACTAAATTTATAACATCATAAGGTTTGGTTTTATCAAATACTTTATACCTTCTTTTGCTTGAAAGTATATTTGTATGAACATTCCAGTAGGATATTCTTTTTTTTAATGCTTTATATAAACTTTGTTTATTTTGATGAATAATAATATCATTACAATATCCAAAACAGTTTTCTTCTTTTTTAAAATAATTAAGAATATCTAAGTTAATATCTATATGAAAAAAATCATTAGGATTTTTTGGCAGAACTTTTTCAATAAATTTTTTTTTAATTAAATAACCATTAGCTCCAATCACTGGTAAATTGTTTTTATTAAGAAATAATAAATCAAAATTTTTTAAATTAATAATTTTTTCATAATTAAAATTAATTTTATTCTGACCAAAAGGCAATCTATCGTTTTTATTTAAAAAAAAAGTTATCGGATCATTTACTCCCAATAAACAGAAATATTTATCTATAAGGCTAGATTGTTTGTTATAACTATACCATTTTGAATATGAGGCTATTATATTATGATCTTTTATTTTAAAGGGTTCAATTAAATTTGACAAAGTATTTTTATTGGGCAAAATATTGTCACTATCAATAAAAAAAATATAATCCCCTTTTGATTCTTTAACTCCAAAAAATCTTCTAGCCTCCATATTATCTTTAAAGCCAGGTTCTAAAACTTTGCATTGATATTTTTTACATATTTGAATTGTATTATCATTAGATCCACCATCAATAATAATTATTTCATAATTTTTAAAATTTTGTTCATTTATTGAATTAAGGCATGATTCTATCAAAGTTTCACAATTTAATGTTGGTATAACTATAGAAATAAACATATAATCATCTATTATACTTTCTTGAGTTAAAAATCATTTATGAAATTTAAAAAAATAATTATTTTTGCAAATTCATTTGATAATAGGTCTTGGACGAAAAATACTCTAAGCGGAGGAGATGAGATTTTAATTAATTATATTAAATTTCTAGAAAAAAAAGGAATAGAAATTGAAATATATACTTGGAAAAAAGGTATTAAAATTTTAACAGATAATAAAATAAATATAAATTTAATTAAAGCGTATAACAGTTATTATTTTGATAAGTTAGGTTTTGGAATTTTCTTTTTATATAGACTTATTAGAATTTTTTTTATTAGTTTAAGTGTTAAAAAAAATTTAGATAAAGACAATCAAACTATTATTTTTTCATATTCTGATTTTTTGACTGACGTTTTACCGGCATTCATTCTTTCTTTTAAAAATAATATTAAAATGATAAACGCCCTTTATCTCTTAGCACCTAATCCCTTTGAAAAAAATAATCCATATAAAAATTTTAATAAAATTCATGGAATAATTTTTTGGATACTTCAAAGAATTTCTATTTATTTTATTTTGAAAAAAAGTTGTGGTGTAGTAGTCTGTAGTGAGTTAGTCATAGAATACTTAAAAAATGAAAATATTAAAACTAACAACTTTTTAATTATTCATGGTGGTCTTGATCTAACTGACTTAAGAGATAGTATGAAAAAATTTGGTGACAATAATAAAATTTATGATGGATGTTTTTTTGGAAGATTGCATCCTCAAAAAGGTCCATTAGAAATGATAGAAATATGGAAAAAAGTAATCAATTATAAACCAAATGCAAAATTAGCTATTATAGGGAATGGGACTGAGGAAAAAAAAATTAGGGATTTAATTTTTAAATACAAAATGGATAGAAATGTTGAACTCAAGGGCTATCTTTTTGGAGAAAATAAAAACAAAGTTTTATTATCCAGCAAAATTATGGTTCATCCGGCTATTTATGATACTGGTGGCATGGCTGTGTGCCAAGGAATGTCATATGCTATTCCAGCAGTATCTTTTGATTTGGAGGGATTAAAATATACTTACCCAAAAGGTATGATTAAAATAAATTGTTTTAATACTGATGAATTTGCTAATAAGATTATTCATCTTCTAAATAATAAAGAAGAATATGAAAAATATAGTAAAGAAGCTCTAGATTTAGCAAACAGCTGGGGATGGGAAAATAGAGGTGGAGAATTTTATAATTTTATCAATAAAATAATCTAATAAAAATTATTAATAATTATTTCGGAATTTTTTTCAGAAAAATATTTTTCAGAGTGTTGTCGAGCTTCTATAGATTTTTTAATATAAGCTTTAGTATTGTGAAAATTTTTTTCATAATTATTGATTTGATCTTTAAATGAAGAATAATTGGGTTTTAAAATTTCACAACTTTCTTTGCTTTTTATTTCTACTAAAGCAGTAACATTTTCACTAGCAATAACTGGCAAACCACATGCAAGCCCTTCAATAGCTACTCTAGCAAATCCCTCTACATAAAGTGATGGAATTAAAAGTATTTTAGAGGAATTATATATATTTGGCAAATTTTCATAATCTACTCTGCCTAAAAAAGAAAGATTCTTTAACTTATTTTTAAGATTGAAAATTTTTTTTTCTTCAGGTCCATTTCCAACTATACAAAATTTCATAGATGGGAAATTTGCAGCTAATTGAAGGAAAATATCTATACCTTTTTTTTTAGTGAGCCTTCCAACAAATAAAAAATCATATTTTTTATTTATATTTTTTGGAATAAAATTATTTAAATCAGTCCAATATGTATACGTTTGTATTTTTCTTAATTTCTTTTTTGAAATAAAAGATTCAATTTGATTTTTACTTTTCTTTGAAACACATAAAATATTATCACAATTATTTAAAATAAATTTTATATATAAAGAATAAAAATTATTGTTTTTAATTTCATAGACAGAGTGCGTACTGAAAATATGTTTAAGATTGTAAATTTTTTTTAAAATAGAGCCTGTAAAGCCACAATTAAAACCATGAGAATGAATTACTATGTTTTTGTTTTTCAGAAATAAATATAAAAAAGATCTTATAAAAAAGTACGGCACAATATAAAAAAAGTTTAAAATTGGAAATTTTTCACTTAAGTGATAAAGATTTGATGAGAAAAAACCAAATCTGATTATTTTTGAGTCATTTTTTAAAAGCTCTATTTTTTTATATTTTACATTTTTTGTTGTTAATGGAGATAGAGTAAGTAAAGTAAATTTTATTTCTCTTTTAATCAAAGAATTCACATAATCAATTAAATGAGTTTCTACACCCCCAGTATTTGGAGAGTAACAAGGTGTTAATATTAAAATTTCTTTATTTATTTTCATATTTATTTATAAGATTTTCTTATAATGGATAAACATAAATATAAAATAATAGATATTTATAATTTTACAGATCACACCTACAAACTTTCATGTGAAAGAAATAATTTTGAATTTATAAGTGGTCAATGTGTTAATATCGGATTAGTAGGATCAGGTATTAATCGAGAATACTCAACTTATAGCTCAGAAAATGATGAAATATTAGAATTTTTGATAAGAGAGGTTAAGGAAGGTTTAGTAAGCTCAGGTTTAAAAAAACTTAATAAAGGTGATTTTATACAAATCCACGGAAGTTATGGAAGTTTTTGTATAAATATTGAAAATATTAATAAAAAGCATGTTTTTATTGCTACTGGTACCGGAATAGCCCCTTTTTCTTCATTTATTAAAACTTATCCAAAGTTAAAATATGATTTAATACATGGCGTGTCTTATGAACAAGAATTATACGATTATTCTTATTATAAAGAGGGTTGTATTCATGGATGTGTTAGTCGTGAAAAAACTAAAAATCATTTTCATGGGAGAGTAACAGATTTTCTAAAATCTTATGATTTATCTAATGAATTCGTGTATTATATATGTGGAAATGGAAATATGATTTCAGAAGTTTATGATCATATAATTTCAAATTCAATTGAATCAAAAAATATTTTTATGGAGTCTTTTTTTCAATGAAAATTGCAATTTCTTATCCACCTATTATCAATTCTCTTGGTCAAAAGGCTATGGTTTCACAAAATAGGAACGTTCAATATTTTAAAAAACCTACTTATTTATTACCAGTTATACATGCTCAAGCAGCATCTAAATTGCTAGAATTAGGAAATGAGGTTTATTGGGACGATGGTAATGCTCAATTAAAATCTTATGATCAGTGGTTTGAAGATTTAATTAGAGAAAGTCCAGATATAATAGTCTTAGAAAGTACCACCCCAGTTATAAAATTTGTTTGGAAAACAATTAATAAAATCAAAGAAAAATTAGGTTCCTCTATAATTGTAATGACAGGTTATCATTCAATGAAGAAGCCAGAAGAAACATTAATGAATTCTAAAACAGATATAGTGCTTAAAAGTAATCATATAGATTTTGCTTTAGTAAATTTAGTTACACATATAAAAACTCACAATGAAAATTGGATTAAAAATTTTAATTTAAGTGGTTTTTGCATAAAAAAATCAGCAAATGATTTTTTAGATACAGGTAATTTTAAACAAGTTGAACCAATTTCCTCTTCTACTATCATTAACAGAGATTTAGTAAAATGGAAAAAATATGCATATGAAAATGGAAATTTTCTTAGAACCCCTGGCACGTATGCTTCAAGTGTAATTAGAGATTGCATGTTTGGAAAATGTTCATTTTGTAGATATAATGGTCCAGAAATGACATTTTCAAAAATGTCTGTTAAAAAAAGTGTTGATGAATATGAAAATTTAATAATTAATCATGGGGTAAAAGAAATTTTTGATGATTCTGGAGTATGGTTTAGAGGTAGCGATGCTAGAGATTTTGCTAATGAAATAATCAAAAGAAATCTTCATAAAAAGGGTTGTTATTTTGGTTTTAATACCAGATTTGAATATTTAGACAAAGATACAATTAAATTATTAGCTAAGGCAAATTTTAGATTTGTATTAATTGGCCTAGAATCAGGCGATGATGATACTCTCGCTTTATTAAATAAGGGGTACAATATTGACAATATAATTAAAAGCTTAAAATGGATGACTGAATATGGTCTTCATCCGCACCTTACAATCATGGTCGGATATTATTGGGAAACTCAACAGATGCTTCAAAGAACTATAGATTTGGTAAAAAAAATAATGTTTGATGGGTACGCAAGAACATTACAAGTAACTTTATGCACTCCATTAGATTATACGCCGTATCATCAAGATACTATTGATAAAGGATTAATTTTAACTAAAGATTATGATGATCACGATATGAGTAAGATTATTGTAAAAACACCTATTCCCCACGATGTTTATTATAAAGCTGTAAAAGAAATGTATTCAATTGCTTTTCATCCAAAATTTGTTCTTAGACAATTAATTTTTTTATTTAAATTTAGAAAAAGAGATTGGGAGTTCTTATTTATATATGGTTTTAGAGCAATTAGAAGAGTTAACCAGCATATTTTTAATTTAACTAGAAAGTTACCTAAATAATTATGAAAAAAATTGTTATTCTTACTCCTGTATTTAATGAAAAAAATAATATAGAAAATTTTATTGAAAAAATTAATAAAACCCTTTCTAATATTGATATTAATTATTCAATATACTTTATTGATGACGGAAGTACTGATGGGAGTTATGAGTTACTAAAAAATATAACTTCAAATAATGATAATATATATTGCATAAGATTATCTAGAAATTTTGGAAAAGAAGTCGCATTAACTGCAGGTATTAATGAACTTACAGATGAATATGATGCTTCTATTATCTTAGATTGTGATCTTCAGCATCCACCTGATTTAGTGCCAAAAATGTTAGAAAAATGGAAAAATGGAAATAAAATAATTTGGACTATAAGAAAAAATATAAACTATGGATTTGTTAGATCTATGGGATCAAAATTATTTTTTTATATAATGAGCAAATTATCAAAAAATTATTTAAAACCCAAAACTACTGATTTTGTTTTAATTGATAAAGATGTTATATTTGAGTTAAAAAAATTTACTGAGAAAATTCGTTTTTTCAGAGGTCTGCTGAGTTCCCTTGGACATGAATCAGAATATTTATATTTTGATGCACCAGATAGAAATAGCGGAAAATCAAATTTTAATTTTTATAGTCTTTCATCTTTAGCAGTTGAGACAATTTCTTCTTACACATTATTTCCACTAAAATTAACAGGTTTTATTGGTATATTAATAATTTTTATCTCTTTATTGGTGTTTTTTTATATGCTTGTTTCTAATTTTTTTGGAATTAATTATTATACAAGTTTGGCTTTAGTAATTGTTTTTAATACTTTTTTGTTTGGAATTTTGATGTCAGCAATAGGATTACTTGGCCTATATATAGGTCAAATTCATTATGAAGTAAAAAATAGACCTTTATATTTTATTGCAGATAGACTTGGAAATAAGTGATAAAATTTTCAGTTATTATACCTTTTAAAAAAGAAAGTAATTATTTAAAAAAAAATTTAAATGCACTTAATCAAATTAAGGATAACAATTTATTTGAAGTAATTTTGCTTCCAGATGAAGATTTTGAAATTTTTGAACAATACAATTTTACTTTTTCAATAATTCCAACTGGGAAAATTAGTCCTCCCAGAAAAAGAGACATTGGAGTGAAAAATAGTGTATCGCAATATATTTATTTTATTGATGATGATGCTTATATAAAAGATAATATTTTTAATAAAGCTCTTGATTTGTTCCTTAAAAATACTGAATATGAATGTATTGCAGGTCCTGCAATTACTCCTGAAGAAGAAGATAACTTTGCTCATATCTCTGATATTTTCTTTTGCTCAAGATTAGGTGGTGGCTTTCCTGAAAGATATAGACAAAATCATTCCATAAAATATCAAGTTGATGACTGGCCATCTGTGAATTTTTTTATAACTCGAAATGCATATAATGTAATAAATGGTTTTAACACTGATATTTGGCCTGGAGAAGATTCATATTTTTGTTCAAAATTATTAAAAAATAAAATCAAAATATTGTACAGTGGAGATTTAAGCATTTTTCATTTTAGAAGAACTAATTGGAAAAAGCATTTAAATCAAATTTCTAACTATGGTTTTCAAAGAGGCTTTTTAATCAAAAATAAAATTAATAATTCAATGAATATCAAATATTTTATCCCTTCTTTTTTTTTAATTGCAACAATTATTTCATTTTTAAATATATTTTTTCAAAATTACATTTTACTAATTTTTAATTTTATAACAATTGTTTATTTTTCTAGCATATTTTTTATTTCTATTTTGAATAAAAGAAATTCAATATTAGTTATTAGCCTCTTTTTTTCTTCTCACATTATTTATGGAATTAAATTTATTTTAGGTTTTTTTTCAAAACAAAGCATTTTTTTAAAAAAAATTTAAGATTAATGACTTTTTATTCCATAAGATAAATAATTATGCCTGTTAGGATTTTTTTGATTAATAGAGATTGAAAAATCAATTTTTTTACAAGAATTAATTAGACTTTTAATTTTATTATCTAATTCAGCATTAATTAATACAGAATGTTTAATATTTTCCGGTATTTCATTGATATTTGATAAAAATCTTGAAGACCATTTTTGATAATTGTTTTTACTAGTACCTATTTTGTATCTAAGTTTAAATTCGTTAAAATCCTCAACTTTTATTGTTTTAGAAATAAAATCTAAATAATTGTTTTTACTGTAACCTTCAAATTCTAGTATATCAAAAGATGGAAATCCTTCCCAATTTCCAAATTTGAGTGATCCATCGGATCTAATTTTTTTAACTTTTATTTCTTTATTTTTGCTTAAAAAAAGTATTTCTAAAAAATTTGATTTATTAATATTATTATAAATTAAATAAGGTAAGGAAATATTTATATCTTTAATCTTTAGAGGAAATTTATATTCGTAATCAACATATGAAATATTTTTGTTACTTGTTATATATGTAATTTTATCATTATTTGATTTATAAAAGAATAAGTTTTCAGTTTTTTTTGAAGGCAAATATTTTTTATTAGAAAAATCATTATAGATTTCTATAAAGCTATTTTTTTCAAAGTTTAAATGCATGTAATCAAAACTATTGTTTGGAAATTCTAAATTGTAACTTTCATTATTGCACTGTAAAAGTATATTAGAAATATTGTTAGAAAAATCTAGATAAGATAAAGTTTCCCCATCATTTAATTTTATATGAAATTCTAGACTATTTTTGTTCTCAGTTTTGATGTTTTTATGTGCAATTTTTTTATCTATTTTATGAATGTAATATACAGGATTATTATTTTTATTAATTATGGTTTCGTCAAAATTTCCATATGCAAAAAAGTTATTTGAAGATTTATCAAAAACATGTCTGCCACCAGAAAACTGGCTTTTTAATGAAATAGTTGAAATTTTACCCGTAGTAACGATATAAACATTATTAAATCTACTATAATAATTTATATAATCCTCATCATAGAATATTTGATTATATTTTGTTAATACATCCCATTTATAATTTCCTTTTATTTCAGTAATTAATGCAGGATAGTAAATGTTGCCCCATTTCCAGTCTAAAATTAACAAATCATTTTCTGATTTAATGTTTTCATTAATGTAGTTTTTTAGTTGATATATTCCACTATGCAATCCTAAATTTTCATTAAATTTATTTATAAAATAATAATTGAAGTTGAAAGAATTAATAAAAAAAATAATTGCAACAATATAAATGTATGTTCTTTTTTCTTTAATATTAATTGTGAAACTTTTTATAGAAATATTTTTTTTTAGAGAAAATAAGAAATAAAATTTATAATATATATTTGTTATTAACTTTAGAAAAAGTTGAAAAAATTGTAATTGAAGTATTTTTGATAAATATTTTTCTTTATCAAATATATAAATCCCATAAGCAGAAAAAATATGAATTAAGCAATAAAAATCATAATTTTTTTTATTTACTAGCCATAAATTATCAGTGAATGATCTAAAGAAAAACAAAAAGAAGATTAATAGAAATATAATAGATGAGTAATCTTTGTAGTTAAAATATTTTATAAAAAATATTATGCCTAGTAATAGAAAGAATCCTTCTATTAAATTCAAATAACTTAATTTAAATAAATATTGAGGCTCATGCGGTGCATAGTAAATATCAGTGTTAGAAAATATATTTATAAAAAGATATTTCAAATGGTTAAAAAAATTAGAAAAATAAAAATTTGACAGAAATGATTCACTTGAATGTTGACCGCTAAATATAATATTAAATCTTGTAGTTAGTATTTGTATATGTTCAAATATAGAATAATTATGGAGATAGCTCCAAAAAATAAGGTAAAAAATTGTTACAAGAATAAAAAATGAAATGATTAAAATATATTGGTTTATTTTTAGTATAATAAAATCATTTGAATTTAAAAATAACACATTAATTAAAGGTATAAAAAATAATAATAAAATCAAAAAAGGAAATAATACCAAAGTTGTATTTGGATAACCATTTAGCCAACATAAGGCTAGACATGTAGCAAAAAAGAAAAAATTTATAATGTTTTCTCTGTTGCAATAAATTTTCTTTAAAAAAATTAATCCTGTCAGCAAAATCAAAGGATAAATTAATGATTGTTGCTCCAAATTTGTTCGTAGTAATTGATTAAAATAAATATTTGAGCAAATTAATATAGAAATAATAATGCCATATTTTTTTGAAATATATATTTTGCCAAAATAATAACTAGATAAGATTGTTAATATCAAAATAATAATATTACAAATTACAAAAACTTTTTCCATTTCAACTTTATTCAATAATAAAGATGAAATAAATATTTCAAAAGATCTAGTGAGTGTTTTTACTTTTTCTTCATCAACTATATATCGATTATTTTTACTAACACCATAAGTTGATTCATGATTATTTAGTGATAACTTGTTTTGAAAAAAAGTATTGTATTTATCTTGGTAATATTCTTTAAAATTTATTTCTTCATCTTTTTGTAAAAAATCAATAAACTGATTATTTAAATGTAAATTAATTAATGCCTGATCACCAAAGTTTAAACTTGGTGGTAAAATGAAAAAAGAATTTAAAAGACAAAATAATCCAACAATAAGAATTTTTTTATTTTTTAAATATTCCATTTTATCTTAAGGCATGAACCAATAGTAATCGCCTTTATAATTATTTTCTTTAAAAAAAACTTTCCAATCATCAACATGCATATATGTTAGCGCTGTCAAATTCCATTTAATCATTCTATCTTTGCTTTCTTCATCAGTCCACGCATCAACTGTTATAAAGGAATTTCTTTTTGATACCCTATTAATCTCTTTTATAGCAATTTTAAAATCATTTCTGCTTAGATTATGCAAAGTATTTATGGATATAATTAAATCAAAGCTATCATTTTCAAAAGGTAATTTTGTAGCATTACCTTGATGAATAAGATTTTTTACCTCGCTCTTAGAGTTTTGTATAGCATATTCAGAAATTTCTAAACCCTTAACATTTAATTTTCCGTTATATTGAAGAAAATCATACATCATAAAACCTTTTCCACATCCAATATCGAGAATACTAAAATTATCATGCATGTTGTAAAAATCATAAAAATCTTTTACAGTTTCATTCCAAAACTTTTTATTATAATAATATCCACCATATCCAAAATTTCGATCTCCATCAAAATAATCATATTCAAATTTTCTAGAAATAGCTCTAGTTTTTTCATCAACAAAATTAAATCTATCTTCAATTGGTCTTTTTGATTTTGGATAATTTTTTAATAAATTGATCTCAGTCATTAAAATTTTATTAGTGGTCTAATTATTTTTCCATTTTTAAAATCTAAAATAGCTTTATTAATTTGATTTAAACTATATTCTTTTTTAAAATATATTTTTTTAAAAATTTTATTTTTTTCAATAATATCATTAAATATTTTAAGATTTTTTTCTATAGATATATCACCACCAATACTTCCAATGATTTTTTTTCCAAAAATTATATCATAAGGATTTATCTTTATTAAATTACCAATTTTTGTGTTTCCAGCAATTATACAAGTGCCATTATTTGATAAGTATTTAAAAGAATTTTCCATCAAATTCTTATTTCCTGAAGTTTCAATATTTAAGCTAATATCATCTGTATTTAATTTTTTACTAAGTATTAATTTTTTAAATTCTTTTATTGTTAATGATTCTGTTGCTCCAATACTTTTTGCAAATAACAATTTTCTTTTATCTTTATCGATTGCAATTATTTTTGAATATCCTAGATATCTTAAGCATATTAAGACCAAGAGACCAATGCCTCCTGTGCCAAAAATACAAATATATTTTTTTTTATTCAATTTTATTTTTTTTGCTTTGTTTGCTAGGCCGAAAGCAGTCGGCATTGCGCAACCAAAGATGCTTGCATTTTTAATTTTAATAAATTTTGGTACTCTAGTTAATCTATTTTCTGGAACAATAGTATAGGTTGAAAATGTACTCACAGGCCCTGAATTGATCTTAATATTATCTTCACTATTATAAGTTAAACTATTAAAACTTGAACCACTACCTTTAATCCATGAAATTATAACTTTATCATTTAATTTAAATTTATTAATATTTTTTCCTTTTTTAACAACTATGCCGACACCTTCATGACCTAATAAGTGAGGTAAATAATTATCCCTACCTTTATTTCCAAGCCATTCATTCATTTGACTGCCACAAATAAAGGAATATTTTAGTTTCACTAGAATCTGATTTTTTTTTAAATTTGGAATAGGCAGATTATAAATTTCTAAAGGTTTTTTAATTTTAGACAAAACAGCAAATTTACCATAATAAGTTTTATTCATAAGATTACTCTAATTTATCATAATTAATATTTGTAATAAAAAATGAATTATAATGAATAAATTTGTCTTTTTGTTTAAGATTATATTAGTAATTTCTATATTTTGCTACATTTACATTCAAGGATATTTCGATTTTAGTTTTTTTTATTCAATTCTTAATAATTTATTCTATTTTTCAATACTATTGTTTCTTTCTTTTATTACTATAATTTTAGCATCATTGAGATGGTATTTAATATTAAAGAATTCAAAATTTAATGTAAATTTTATTAATATTTTTAATATAGTTTATATTGGAACTTTCTTTAATAATGTATTGTTTGGTTCTTATGGAGGGGATTTAGTAAGAATATATTACATGTATAAAGCTTCATCAAATAATAAATTTTTTTTAAGTTTTTCTGTATTAATAGATCGAGTTATTGGCTTATGCGGATTAGGAATAATAATATTTTTTTGTATTTTTTTTATAATTGATAAAAATTATTTAATTTTTAAAAATTTAATAACTGTTGATTTATTTTTTTATTTTTTAATACTATTAATACTTACATTAATTTTTTTATTTTTATTTTTTATAATTTTTAAAAAACAAATTAATAATTTATTTTCAATAATTAATTTTAATTTTTCAATTTATTTTTTATGTCTTATAGTTTCGGTTATTCTATTTATTATAGTTAATTTAATGATTTTTTTAATTATTTTATATTTTTTTGAATTTGAGATTAATATAATTAATGTCTTTATAAGCAATTCTCTTGCGACAATATCAAATATTATTCCCATAACTCCTGGTGGGCTTGGCATTGGTGAACTAGTATTTGTAAAAACAAATAATTTTTTAATAGATGAAAATAATATATACAATCTTGCTAATGTTATAATTATATTCCGTATTGTAAATTTTATTGTTTCAATACCAGCTTCTTTTATTTATATGAATTATAGACATAAAGAATTATTGAGAAATAGAGAAAAATAATAAAATGAATATTTTTATTACAGGAGCTTGTGGTTACCAGGGATCAAAATTAATACCTAAACTTCTAAATTTAGGCCATAATGTAGTTGCTTTAGATACACAATGGTTTGGTATAAATTTAAAAAAACATAAAAATTTAAAGATTATAAAAAAAAATGTTTTAAATATAGAAGAAAAAGATCTTAAAAAAATTGATTTTATCTTTCATTTAGCCTCAATTGCTAATGATAACATGGGAGATTTAAGACAAGAGATCACTTGGGAAATTTCCTGTTTAGGAACAATGAAACTTCTTGAGTTTGCAATAAAAAATAAAGTAAAAAAAATTATCTTTGCATCCTCAGCTTCTGTTTATGGAATTAAAAAAGAAAAATTAGTTACTGAGGAATTATCTTTAGAGCCTATTTCAGTATATAATAAAGCCAAAATGATTACTGAAAGAACTTTATTATCCTATTCAAATTATATTGACGTCTGTATAATTAGACCTGCAACGGTTTGTGGATTATCTCCAAGAATGAGATTTGATTTGAGTGTCAATATGCTGACCTATCAAGCTTTAAAAAATAATGTTATTACAGTATTTGGTGGTTCACAAATAAGGCCCAATATTCATCTTGATGATCTTATTGATATTTATCTATTTTTTTTAAAAAGAAATAATTTTAAAAATGGTATATTTAATGCAGGTTTTGAGAACTTGAGTATATTAAATATAGCGAAAAAAGTTACTAAATATATACCTGCTAAAATTAGAATTTTAAAAAATAATAAAGATAAAAGAAGTTATAGAATAGATTCTTCTAAAATTTTAAAAACTGGATATAAACCAAATAAAAAAGTTAATGATGCAATTGAAGAAATAAATAATTATTATTCTTTATATCCCAATATGATTAATGAAAAATGTTTTTCAGTAGATTGGTTAAAAAAAAATCAGTATAAATTTCTTTGATGAGTAAAAAAATTATAGTTATCGGAGCAAATTCATTTTCAGCAGGTTCTTTTATAAATTTATTACTTAATAAAAAATTTTACGTTATAGGAATTAGTAGATCAAAGAAAAACAAAAGTTGCTTTTTAAACTTTGATTTTAATCATAAAAGATTCAAATTTTATCAATATGATATTAATATTCATCGAAAAAAAATAATAAATCTAATAAAAAAAAATAAACCTAAATATGTAGTAAATTATGCGTCTCAAAGCATGGTTGGACAAAGCTGGGAAAATCCTAAAGATTGGTTCATTACCAATTCAGTTAGCCTTCCTCTTTTGTATAAAGATATTTTTGATTTAAAGATTATAACTAGATTACTACATATATCTACACCAGAAATATATGGAAGTAATTCAAAAAAAATTTCAGAGAATCAAAAATATCAACCTAATACACCTTACGCTATTTCTAGAACTACAGCTGATTTTTTTTTAAATATAATGCATAAAAATAAAGCTGCGCCTTACGTATCTGTAAGAGCTTCAAATGTTTATGGAGAATATCAAAAAATGTATAGAATTATTCCTAAAGCCGTTTCATTTTTTTCTCAAAATAGAAAAATTAATCTTGAAGGTGGGGGAAAATCTAAAAGATCTTTTATTCATATTGATGATGTCTCTGAGGCAACATTATTGGTATTATTAAAAGGAAAAAATGGCAGTATTTATCATGTATCTGGTGATGATTTGATAAGTATTAAAAATTTATTAATAAAAATTGCAACTATTTTAAATGTTGATTTTCATAAGTTAGTTAAAATTTCTCCAGACAGAATTGGAAAAGATTCATTTTATTTTTTAAACAATAGTAAAATTAAAAAACTTGGTTGGAAACAAAAAATTAGTCTGGATGAAGGCATTAAAAAAGTAATTAGATGGAATCAAAAATACAAAAACACTATAAAGGAAAGTGATTATAAATATCTTCACAAAAAATAATTATGAAATCACAATCATTAAATAAAAAAAATATTACTGATTTATATTATACTCAAAAACTAATTAGATCTGTTGAAGAGAGAATTATTAGTGAGTATCCTAATCAAAAAATCAGATGTCCTGTGCATCTTTCTATAGGGCAAGAAGCTGTAGCAGCAGGTGTTAATTATGCTTTGAAAAGAAATGATGTAGTAATGTCAAATCATCGAGCTCATGCCCATTATTTAAGTAAATCAAAAAATATTTCAAAATTAATTTATGAATTATATGGAAAAAAAACTGGTTGTTCAGGAGGAAAGGGTGGGTCAATGCACTTAATTGATCTTCAAGAAAATTTTTATGGATCAACACCAATAGTATCTAGCACCATTCCAATTTCTGCAGGTATTGCATTTGCTGATAAATTATTAAATAAAAAAAATATTTCTGTTATTTATTTTGGAGATGGCGCCACTGAAACTGGTAATTTCCATGAAACTCTTAATTTTGCTTCATTACACAATTTAAAAATTTTATTTATTTGTGAAAATAATTTTTATTCAGTCTATTCAAATCTTTTAAAAAGACAACCAAAAAAGAGAGAAATAATTGAGTTACCAAAGTCTCATAAAATTGATTCATATTCTTTTGAAGGATATCAAGCAGATAATATTTTTAAAAAAGTAAAAAATATAAGAGAAAATATTTTAAAGAAAAATAAACCTGCCTTTATTGAATTCAAAACTTATAGATTTTATGAACATTGTGGAGTTGAAGAAGATGATTATTTGAATTATCGAAAATTGAAAGAGCTAAATTACTGGAAAAGAAAATGTCCAATAAAATATTTTGAGAATAAATATAAAAATTATCATAATGAATTTAAATTATCTTCAAAAAAAATTAATTCTCTTATAGACTCAATTTTTATTAAGGCTGAGAAACAGCCATTTCCAAATCTTAATGATTTAAAAAAGAATATTTATGCAAAATAATTCACAAACTTTTTCTGATTTAGTTGACTTAACTTTGTTAAAAATATTTAGGAAAAATAAAAATTCTTTATTAATTGGTTTAGGAGCAAATGATCCAAAAAATATTTTTAATACAACTAAAAGTGTTGTTAAATATTATCCAAAGAGAGTTTATGATATGCCAATTTCTGAAAGTGCAGTCACTGGAATTATCATAGGCGCTTCATTAAGAGGATTAAAACCTATTATGGTTCATCAAAGACTTGATTTTGCTTTATTAAGTTTTGAACAAATTATTAATCAAGCAGCAAAATGGTTTTATATGTTTGATGGCAAATTACCTGTTCCTATTTTAATTAGGATGATCGTGGGGAGAGGTTGGGGACAGGGTCCCCAACATTCTCAAAGTCTCCATTCTTTATTATCCCACATTCCTGGTCTTAAGGTTGTTATGCCTTCAGTACCTGAAATGCTTCCAAATTTATTAGAAGCTTCTTTTAATGATAAAAATCCAGTCATTTTTATTGAACATAGATGGCTTCATAATATTAAGCTCAATAAAAGAAAAAAAAATATTTATTATCCAAAATTAGGTAAAGCTAAAATTTTAAAAAAAGGTAAAGATATAACTATAGTAGGCTGCTCATATGCAATTATAGATATTATAAGGGTTTATGATTTTTTATTAAAAAATAATATTGGTGCAGAGATAATTGATTTAGTTACAATATCTCCAATAGATAGAGAAACAATAATTAATTCAGTTAACAAAACAAAAAGATTGCTAGTACTTGATATAAGTCATAAATCCTTTGGAATATCTTCAGAAATATTGGCTACAATTTTTGAGAAATCAAAAAAAGCTCTACTATCTCCTCCTGTTAGAATATGCTATCCTGATATTCCTACTCCAACATCACATGCAATTGCAAAACACTTTTATCCAAATAAAAAAAGAATTCTTAAGACAATTTTTAAAATGATGAATATAAAAACTCCAAATTTAAATGAATTTGAGACAAAAGATATTTATCAAGATCAACCCTTTAGAGATTTTACAGGTCCATTTTAAATTTTTTTATCTAATTGACTTGCAAAATATATTTGATCTATATTAGTCACTAAACCATCTAATTTAATAGTGTTGCCGTTAAGTGATTGGTTTTCAATGAAACAATTACATATAGTATTCGCTATGTCTTTATGAGTTGGAATAATGCTTAAAGGGATAATTTTTTTAATTTTATTTAAATTAATTATTTTATTTAAATTATTTGTTCTAATTATACCTAATTGCAAATTATTTACTCTAATTTTTCTATTAATTAATTCAAGAGCCATAAATTTTGTTAAGTTTTCAATTACTGATTTTGTATAGTGATATGAAAAAGGTTGGTGAGATATTAAATCTACATTTGTTGAGGAAATATTAATGATAGCAATATCTTTTAATTTATAAATATTAATAAACTTGTTAATAAAAAAATAATAATTCTTAATAATTATATCACAATTAGTATTAAAATTTTTAAAATTTTCTTTTTTTTCAGATTTAGTTCTCAAACAATTGATTATTGCACATAAATTTTCAAATTTTATTTTTTTTTCAAAAAATTTATTAATATTTTTTTCAGTAGATAAATCTAAATGAAAATGATTTTTTTTTGAACTTATATTTGAGAAATCAAAAATTTTATATTTATGCTTTAAATTTTTATTTAATTCAGTTCCTAGTTTTCCTGAAC
>MDTG01079358.1_pt1 | contig 23210 bp, 24 predicted proteins | sample 811421 | NCBI WGS metagenome assembly MDTG01 (sample SAMN05326645, study PRJNA326480) | marine metagenome | isolation source: seawater | place: Pacific Ocean: South East | collected 2011
ATTAAAAAGAAATTTGCTGCCTGTAAATTTTTTAACATCTAGCTATACTCTGTTCATGGACAAAGATATTGTAGAGCAGAATAATGAAATAATCTCAGTCGGAGAATTAAATAGATCTGCAAAATATCTACTTGAAAGTAATTTTCCTATCGTTTCAGTTATAGGAGAGATCTCCAATTTAGCAAGACCTGCTTCTGGTCACATTTATTTCTCTTTGAAGGATGATGAAGGTTCAATTCAATGTGCAATGTTTAAAGGGAGCAATATGGGTCTTAATTTTAATCCCAAAGATGGAGATGAATGTATAGTCTCAGGAAATATAAGTCTCTTTGTTCAAAGAGGTAATTATCAACTCATTGCTAAAAAGATGATTCTTGCTGGTCAAGGTAATTTAATGCAGGAGTTTGAAAAGCTTAAAAGCAAACTCAAGGATGAGGGTCTCTTTGATGACGCAAAGAAACTTCCTATTCCAAAAGCACCAAAACATGTTGCTGTTATTACTTCTTCATCAACGGCTGCATTACAAGATATTTTATCAACCATTGAAAGAAGAGCTCCAAGTATGAGAGTTTCTTTAAGTCCTGCAATAGTTCAAGGTGAAAGCGCATCCGAATCAATTATTAAAGCTTTAAAAAGAATACAAAATTACAACAATAACTCTTCAGATAACATTGATTGCGTTCTTATGTCCAGAGGTGGTGGTTCAATAGAGGATTTATGGTGTTTTAATAATGAAGATTTAGCTAGGGAATTGTTTAACTTTGATATTCCAATCATTTCTGGTGTTGGGCACGAAATAGATTTTACTATTGCTGATTTTGTATCAGATCTCAGAGCCCCTACTCCAACTGCAGCTGCAGAAATTGTAAGTGAGTTTAATTTTAATCTTACTGAAAAGCTTTCAGAGATATCAAAAGATTTAGCATCTATAATTAAAAATATTTTAAGAGATAAAAATCAGACTCTAGATTATCAAAGTTCACATCTAAAACATCCAGTCCATTCGATAAAAGATCAAAATAGGATTCTTATGTCGACCTATGAAAAATTAAAAATGCTTATTAAGCAAAAAATCTCTGATTCTAAGTTGTCTTTTAAAGAAAATACAAACACTTTAATGATAGAAAACCCAAAATACTTAATTCTTGATAGAAAGAATTCTCTGCAAAAAAACCATCAATCTTTGAAAACTTTAATTCAAGCTTTCATAAATAAGTTTCAATCAAGACTTGTTACTTTTGAAAAAGTTATTAAATCAATTGATCCTCAGAATGTCCTTGATAGAGGATATTCTTTAATTACTAATGAGGAAGGCAATGTGATTAAAGATACTGCACAAATTAACGAGGGCGAGAAAATAACTGCTAAATTAGCCAAAGGATCTTTTGGAGCAAATGTAGTAAAGAAGAATGATTAAATTTACCACCTTATTTTTATTCTCAAGTTCCTTGTTTGCTTTTACATACGAGGGAGATTCTGGTGGTATTTTTGCACTACCAGTTTCTAATGAATATAAATCAGATGAATATCTTCTGTTTGAAGCAGATGAAAGAAGCTATGTAATTGCTGGTATGCCTTATGTATTAGAGAAGGAAGTTATAGAAATAGCTGATCAAAAAATTATAGTTATACCTTTAGACTATGGAGAATCTAGAATCACTATCGAGAATGATGCACTTGTGAATCCGTCCTTATCAGATCAAGAGCGAGCAGCTAAAGAAAGAGAATTATTACAAAAAGTTCTTTCAAAAAAAAGTGACTTTAATTTGAATGATTTAAAATTTTTAAGACCAGTCGAAGGAGTTGTAACTAGCGGTTTTGGTAAAAAAAGATTTATAAATAATCTTCCAAGGGCACCTCATTTAGCTTTAGATTTGGATGGCTTTGATGGAGATCCTGTTGTTGCACCTCTCGATGCAAAAGTAGTTCTAGTCGAAAATTTTTTTTATAGTGGCAATTTTATTGTTTTAGATCATGGGAGTAATGTTTTTACTTCTTATAGCCATATGAGCAAAAGTCATAAGGCGGTAGGGGATTTTGTAAATAAAGGAGACTTAATTGGCGAAATTGGCTCCACTGGGAGAGTAACTGGGCCCCATCTTCATTGGGTAATCTATATGAATGGAAATCGAATCAACCCAGAAATAGTTTTAGAAAATGATTTTCCTATGAATCTTCTTGAAGAGTATCAAGATGAGCCTGAAGAGTTTCCTCCGTTTGGGGAGTAAGAAGACTCAATGCAACCTCCCCACCGGGTTTTATAAAGTATGTTGCAGGTAAGATTTGTGGAGATTCAATGCCCCACACTTCTCTCGGGTGTGATGTTATAGAAGGAATATCAACTCCAAATCTTAATATCAAAGGATCTAAGTACTCTGGCTCAAGGCGGTCAAAATTATATGCAAACACTTTTATGTCACTATTGGATTCAGCAAAACTAACTAATTCTGGCATTTCCTTTAAACATGGAGGACACCAATCAGCCCAGTAATTAATTACTACCCAGCTTTCATCAATATCATTCTTGAACTGGCTATCAACTTTATTAAAATGAATGTCGCCCGAGCTGCAAGAATAAAAGAGTATAAAAAGTGGCAATATTTTTATAAAATTTAGCATATAACCTATTTTGAGACATGTTTAGCTTTTTTCAATACCCCTCTTCTAGCTTATTAATAATTTTTCTTTTAGTTATTAATAAACTCCTTATTTTAATTCTATATAAGCTGCCTTTGGCTATATTTAATTTTTGGGTACTCCCGCTTTTATTTTTTTCTTTCTTTCTCTATAGGAAATCAGTAAAAAGTTATCAATCCTATTCATTTATACTTTTGCTTTACTTCATGTTCTCAAGTTTACGAGTTTTTGGAGTTCCAAGCCCGCTGACTCTTGATATTACTGAACTAATTTTAATTATTTTAGCTTTTATAAATGCTCTATACGGACCAAAACATATAAATAGCAATTGACATGTCAAGCATACTTGACATAACATAAGCGAATGATTATTTTACTAACTTTAACAATTTGGTGTTTCTCTGCACTCGCTTTGAAGTTTTTACCGCTCCTTATTAGCCTGATTTAATATTTAGTTCATATTTATGGCAAAGATTACGCATAAAGGAATGTGGATAGAGATTAAATCTCTAGACAAGGAGGCAAAAAGTAAATATATACTTTGTAATGTTTTTCTTTTATTGGGAGCTCTTCTTTTTGGAGTTCATTTAGCGGCAATTGGTGGTCTTGGTATAGAGGCTTCAGAGGAGGTTTCATCGTCCTCTCAAGCCTTAATCGTCATAAGAGTCTTATCATTATCTTTTCTGTTCATAGCTGCTTGGCTGTATAAGGAATTTTTTGCAATGCAAGATGAGTTTCTTAACAGATATAATGAGTTTGTTCTTAGTAATGGAGCTATTGGATTCCTTTTTGTAGGTTTTCTTATTTCTATTCTCTCTCCATATATCGATTACCAAGTAACTTTTTATGAATACTTTCTTGGTTTTGCGCTGGGGACAGTTATTGGTGGGTATAGATTCCATAATAAATTTATTGACTAATGGATAATTCAGTTAAGCAATTAAGAGAACAAATGGGTTTAAGTCAGGCAGATTTAGGAAATTCTGTTAATGTTAGCAGACAAACAATTAATTCAATTGAGAATGGTAAATTTGATCCAAGTTTGCCATTAGCTCTTAAGTTAGGTAAATTTTTTAACACTTCTGTTGAGCAAATATTTACAACAGGAAATTTTGATAAATAGGAAAAATTATGGAAAAAGCTAAAAGCATTATCTCATATGTAGACAGTCTACTTGGAAAATTTAGAAGAGTGTTTGTAAATATACTTACAGTTCTTCTTCTAATGTTCATCACTTTGGGTATTTTTGGAAGTCTAGATTCATTGTTTCAATCTGATGAAATAGAAACAAAGGGTCAGATCCTCTATTTAGAGCCTAATGGAGTCATTGTAGACAAAGCCATTAGTAGAAATGATCCTTTTGAAGAGTTTGAAATCTTTGGAAGTTCTACCAATCAAATTGAATTAGAAAATATTCTTAAAGTTATTAAAAGTGCCGGAACAGACGAAGATCTCAAAGCTATTTATCTCGATGTCGATGGAATCGGGGCTTATTACACTTCCGCATTAAAAATCGCAGATGCTCTATATGAAGCAAGAGAAAATGGAAAAGAAATAATTGCTTTTACTAGCGGGTTAGGTACAACAAATTATCTTATGGCTGCTCAAGCAAGTGAAATAATATTAGAAAGAGATGCCTATGGATCCATTCGTCCTTTTGGGTTTAGTAGAGTTAGGCAATATCAGAAGGATTTTTTTAAAAAAATAAAAGTTGATATGAATATCTACGCAGCTGGCGATTTTAAATCAGGGCCTGAAGGATTTACAAGAAATGATATGTCAGAAAACGATAGGTTGGCATGGGTAGAGTTTGTGACTCCAGTTTGGGAAAAGTATAAGACCAAAATGGAAACAGGCAGAGGTTTTGACTCTGGAAAAATTCAATATATTGGAGACAACTATCATTTGCTGGCTTCTGAGAATGGGGGTGATGACAATGAAACTGCACTTGCAGTCGGTCTTGTTGATAAGTTAATGTCAAAGCAAGAAATTAGAAACTATATGATTGAAAAGTTTGGAAGTGAAGAAGATTATGAGTGGCCTGAGGGGATCACTGGAAGAGAATATCTTTCAACCCTTAAGGATGAAGATATAAGCAAGAAACAACAGAGGTTACAAGATAAAAATAAAATTGCTGTTATTCATGTTGAAGGAGCAATTGTTACTGGAGGTATAGATTTTAATACTGCAGGATCCGGAGGAATCGTTAAAAATATTAAAAAGGCTAGAGATGATAAAGATGTAAAAGGGATTATTTTAAGAGTTAATAGTCCTGGTGGAGATGTTTATGCATCTTCAATGATAACAAATGCATTAGAAGAGTTTCAGGCTACTGGAAGACCTGTAATTACTTCTATGGGCGATATTGCTGCATCTGGTGGTGTTTGGGTAACGACAACTTCTGAGGAAATATGGGCAGAAGATACTACTCTTACTGGCTCAATTGGAGTTTATAGTATTGTGCCTGATCCTACCCCCCTTCTAGAGTGGACTGGCAATAATTTTGATGGCGTAAGTATGACAAAAGCTGGAGATATTTACGACTTAAGTAGAGGAATGAATGAGGAGCTTAATAAACAGTTTAGAGAAAACACAGAAAACTTTTATAAAGAATTTGTGACCAAGGTTGCTGAAAATAGAGATATGGAATACTCAGAAGTTCTTAAGTTTGCTGGCGGAAGAATATGGCGAGGCGATAAAGCGCTTGAATTAGGCTTAGTGGATAAATTAGGTTCTTTGGACGATGCGATTTATTCTATGGTCACAAAACTTGAATTAGAAGACTACAAAGTTTTTTCTTATAACACCGAGGTTGAATTTGAGTTTGATTTAAATTTATTAATTAAAAATAAACTCCCCTCACAAATCCAAGACTTATTAAATGAGATTAGTGGTCTTAATAGGATGTTTTTATCTGAAAAAGAAAGATATGTGGTTGCTTATTGTTTTGATTGCGGCTTTAAAAACTTTGAATAACTTCTTTTATTAAATTAAGACCTATTGATTTTTTTCTCTCGAGAGACTCTTTCTCAAGCTGAGATAGAATTTGGAAGATGGTTTTAAGATCTCTTTTTGAATGATTTATTAAATAATTTAGATTTTTCTCAGAAATTGCTATATTGAGATTTGTTAATATTGTTTTAGATGCTTCAAATAACTCTTCATCATCTATCGCCTTCAATCTTAGGACTTCCATTCTTTTTATTCTTGAAATAAGGTCTGGGATTGCTTCAAGCTTGTTAATACTGCCCGACAATAAAAGAAAGCATTCTTTTTCATAACATTCATTAATCAAATTAAAAAGCGCGATTTCCCATTCTTTTTGATTATTTATCAGATCAACATCATCTATACAAATTAAATCAAGTTCACTTACGCCACTTAATATCGAAGGTGAAAGATTTATAACTTTTTGCATAGGAATATAAATTGTAGATTTTTTGCTATCAGAAAAATCATTGCATAAGGCCTGAAGCAAAAAACTTTTGCCATTACTACCATTATCATCAATAAATACCTGAGTTTTATTATTATCATCTAAAATAGATTTAAGCATTTGTATAGTCTTATGATTATTTTTAGATATAAAAAATTTATCTAGGGATGCCCTTTCATTGATTTGGATTTGAAGAGCAAGTTGACGAGGGTTAGACATTTTCTTTTCTAAAATTATTTCTAAGCCACCACCTGAAATAGCTTAAAAGACTAAATAGTGTAATGAAAGCTATTAAAAAATGGAAAATCTTAACTGTGACAGCCACATTAAATATTTCAATGAGTATCAGACCCAAAATATAAATTATTTGAGACGTTGTAGTTATCTTTCCAATCAGATTTGGGGAAGGAGTTTTTTCAGTAATTGACATCTCGAATACTGCCCCAAGAAGAATAAGAAGGTCTCTTAGAACAAAAATTACAAATATTGAAAGAGGAACGATCTCATTTAACCATAATGCAGTTATTGATCCAATCATAAGTGATTTATCTGCAACAGGATCTAGAATCTTTCCTAAGTCAGTTTGCCATTCAAAAAATCTAGCAAGAAAACCATCGATGGCATCTGAAATTGATGCAATAGTAAATAAAATTAGTGCAAAAACATATTGGCCTGAGAGTAAGTTAAGAACTGTTGGAATTACTAAAGATATTCTAATCAATGAAATAAGGTTTGGAATAAATCTCAAGTATTGCTTCATATAGAGTTTAGTGATGCCTCAATTAAATCTGCTGAAGATGCTTTAAGTAAGAAATCTTTATGTGTTTGTACAGATTTTATGAATTGTTCTTCTGTACCAAAGATTGTCAAAGTAAAAGAAATCTCATTCTTCTCGAATGATTTTACCGAATAGGCCTTAATAGAAATCATTTTATCGAGAGCATCTAAAAGATTATCAAACTGTTCAGCAGAGGAAACTTTACTAACTCTCATCGATATTTCTTTTTCGGTAGTCTCTAAAATAAAATTACTAAGGTATTCTGTAGATAAATTATTAAACAAGCTATAAATACTTTCAATAATTTCATTTGGGTCATCAAAAAATGATACTTGATCTTTGTAACTCAGCGACCATCTATTGATTCCTGATCTAGAAATAAGAAATGAAGTAAAATAATCAAACTTGTACTGTTCAAATTTGTTGTTATTTTTGTCTTCAAAAAAGTATCCGTCATTATCAATGTTGATAGTGTTCTGAGGGAACTCAAAAAATAGCCCGCGTTTTTCTGAGATATCATAGAAGATTCTCTGAATTGACGATTCAAGTTTTGTTTCGTATGGAATTGATTCTATTTTAAAAGGCTTATCAAAACCGTTATCGATTTGAATATCTAAAAATATAACTGGTCTGTTTCTTCCTATAAAGCTTATACCATTGTCAATAAATTGATTTATCACAATTTCTTCATCAAATGATGCTTGGAGGAACTTGCCTGCTTCATTGCTAATAACGGCATAATTTTTAAGAAAATCCTTGGACCTATATTCTGCTTTAATTGACTTTACTTTTTCATTATCTTGAGAACCAATAAGCCTGAAAACAAGATTATTGAAAGAGTGATCTATGGATTGATCTATAGTCTCTCCTTTAACTTCAATTGTTATGTTAAAAAGATCATCAAAATCCTTTGCAAAAATCTGATTAAAAAAGATAATGAATAAGAAAATACTTTTTACAATAGCCGACTTCATATAATTATTTTAAGGTACTAAGGCAATAATGAAAAATGATCCCTACAAAAAAGCTGGTGTTGATATAAACGCTGGGAATAATTTGGTTGAAAAAATAAAGAAAGACGTAGCAAGCACTTTTGATAAAAATGTATTAGGTGATATTGGAAGTTTTTCAGGCTTTTACTCTCTTCCTAAAGGCTTCAAAGATCCTGTTCTTGTTGCTTGCACAGACGGAGTTGGCACCAAAGTTGCTTTAGCCCAAAAAAACTCTTCATTAGGAACAATTGGGCAAGATCTAGTTGCAATGTGTGTGAATGATATGGTTACTTCTGGTGCACATCCTCTTTTTTTTCTTGATTATTTTGCGTCCTCAAAGCTAAATGTAAATGAAACGGCATCTATAATAAGAGGAATTGCAAAAGCATGCAAAAAATCTAATTGTTCGCTTATTGGTGGAGAGACTGCCGAAATGCCAAATCATTACATTGGTAAAAATTTTGATTTAGCTGGATTTTCAGTTGGTATTGTAGAAAAAAAACTAATTATTGACCCTTCGAAAGTAAAAAAAAATAATCTCATAATTGGGATAGAGTCTAGCGGAGCTCACTCTAATGGGTATTCATTAATTAATAAATTAATTAAAGAAACAAGATTAAGTAAAGATGAAAAAGAAAAATTAATAAAGCTTGCATTAAAGCCTACTCATTTATACACAAACATGATTTTAGATCTTGTGGAGAAAGTTAAAGTTAAATCAATTGCTAATATTACTGGGGGTGGTCTTTCTGAAAATATACCTAGATCTATTCCTAAAAACTTATCCTCAGAAATATATTTAGATAACTGGAAAATGCCAGTACTTTTTAAGACTCTACAAAAACTAGGAAGTATCTCCACTAACGACATGCTAAGAATATTTAACTGTGGAATTGGGATGACTGTAATAATTGATCCTAGGGACTTAAATGCAACTATGAAAACTCTCTCAAGAAATAAATTTAAAGGTTACATGATTGGGAAAGTGATCAAAGGATGTTCGTCTAAAATAAACTTTATTTAATGTTTAAAATAGCTGTTCTAATCTCAGGCAATGGATCAAATCTTGAAGCACTCATAGATGCATGTAACAAAAACCTTATCAATGGATCAATTAGTATAGTTATCAGCAATAACCCTGATGCATTTGGCATTGAGAGAGCAAAAAATCATTCTATTGATTACAAAATTATTAATAATAAGAAATTTAAGACACGAGAGGATTTTGATCAAGCCATTTTAGAGGAGTTAAAAGATTCTAGACCTGATTTGGTAGTCCTGGCAGGATTTATGAGGATTCTTTCTCCTGTAATGACTCAAGCTTTTAAAAATAAAATAATAAATATACATCCTTCCTTATTGCCAAAATATCCTGGTCTAAATACCCACAATTCAGTTATAGAAAATGGAGATTTAAAACATGGTGTGACAATCCATTATGTAAATGAAGTTCTTGATGGCGGACAAATTATTGCTCAAGGAGAAATATCCGTGAGGTCTGATGAAACAGTTGATGGGTTAAAAACAAGAATTCATGCAATAGAACATGTTATGCTTCCGAAAATAGTCTCAAAATTTGCTGAAGGAACAATCAATGATAAAAATATAATATATGAAAAATTTGAATAAGTATTTTGTATCAATTATTTTTATATCTTTAGTAACTTTTATTTCTGCTAATGAGAATATTTATGAATATAAAATCAGATTTAAAATAAAGAATGTAATTTCTCTTGAAGGTATTAAAGAGCTAACAAAGAAAAATCAAGACTCCTACCAACTCGTCTTTGCCGGTAAAAATAAAATGTTAAATGCTGAGCTAAATCAGGAGGCAGAGTTTGCTTACCTTAATTCTAAAGTTTTCCCTAAATATTATTCTCAAAGAATAAAAGTTCCTTTAAGAGGCGTATTAGAGCAAACTATTAATTATGATTTTAAAAACCAAAAAATTACATCCACTGGAGATGTAAATTGGGTTATTGATTTTTTAGGTGAATCCACTCCGCTTGATCCATTATCTAGCGGATTCCAAATTCGTGAAAATGTTAAAAAAGGTCTAAAAGAATTTGATATAAATCTAATAAAGCTTGATGAAGGTCTTATATATAAAAGCTCATATTCAATTATTGCTGAAGAAGTTATTGAGATTAAAGATACTAAATATCCATGCGTTGTTCTTGAGCGGATTAGCAACAACAGAAAAACACTTTACTATGTTGCCAAAACACTAGATTTTATTTTAATTAAAGTTTCAGATGATAGAAAAGACAGAATGCTTTCAATCGAAGCAGAAAAAATACTAAGTTTTGGGTAACGTTACTCCTGTTTGTCCCTGATATTTACCATCTCTATCTTTATAGCTAACCTCGCATTGCTCATCTGATTGATGGAATATCATTTGAGCTACTCCCTCACCTGCATAAATCTTAGCTGGTAAATTACTTGTATTGGAGAACTCAAGAGTGACATGCCCCTCCCACTCAGGTTCAAGGGGCGTTACATTAACTATAATCCCACATCTTGCATAAGTTGATTTTCCAAGGCAGATAGTCAGAACATCTCTGGGAATTCGGAAATACTCTACTGTTCTCGCCAAAGCAAAAGAGTTAGGAGGAATTACACACACATTTGAATTAATATCTACAAAGCTTTTTTCATCAAAAGACTTAGGATCAACAATTGTGGAATGGATATTAGTAAATACTTTAAATTCAGTTGCACATCTTACATCATATCCATAACTTGAAAGTCCATATGAAATAAGCTTTAGATTATCTTCTGAATATCTTATCTGATCTTCTTGAAATGGTTCAATCATGCCATGATCAACTGCCATCTTTTTGATCCATTTATCTGATTTAATCGTCATTTATCTCAACCCTACCAATTATTGATCTCGCAATTGTATTACTATCTACATACTCTAACTCTCCTCCAATTGGAATTCCATAGGAAATTCTTGAAACCTTTATATTCTCAACATGATCTTTAATAAATATTGCTGTTGCATCACCCTCAACAGTTGAACTGAGTGCAAGAATTATTTCTTGAACATTATCTTTCTTGATCTTCTCTAGCAGCTGAGGAATCCCCAAATCATCTGGGCCTAAATTATCTAGTGGTGAAAGCCTACCCATTAGAACAAAGTATTTCCCCTTATAACCACCCGCTGATTCAATTGCTAGCAGATCAGACGGGCTCTCAACAACGCAAATACATTGAGAATCTCTTTCTTCATCCTGACATATATGACATAAATCATTTGTAGTAAGCATTCTGCATGATTTGCATCTTTGAATATTATCTAGTGCATCACTTAAAGAGCTGGCAATCTCTTTAGCACCGCTCTTATTTTTATCGAGAAGATATAAAGCCATTCTCTGTGCAGACTTTTTTCCTACTCCAGGTAGGACTGTTAATGCTTTAATTAATTTACCTAATAGATCTGAGCTCATTTCTAATCTTTTATTTTAGTTACTAATTCTATTTCGCCATTAAATTCATTCAGAAAGTCTTTTATTTCGGAATCATTTGAGAGTTCATTCTTTGTTTTTTCAATATCTTTAAGTTTATTTTCTTCATTGATTTCATTGGGTGAAGATGAAGAAACGCCCTCTTCAAGGACAATCTCAATTTTACCAAATTTCTCCTCAATCTTTTCTTCAAACTCGCTTAAAATTTTTTTGGGAACATCTATCTGATGTTTTGATCCAGATAGATATATCTTTTGATCTTTAAATTGAATAAATGTGAGATCGCCAAAATAATTCTTAGTAAATGATGAAAGCCTCATTCCATTGAATAAATCAGGCCAAGACGAAGAATTTATTTCAAAGGTTTCTTTTATGTCCTTATGTTTAAGTTGTCTTTCTTTTGGTGGAACCCTCTCTAAGGTTTTGTTAGTCTTTTTTTTTTGAGTTTTAACTTGGCCATTATTCATGTTTTGAACAGGTTGGAAAGCCAACATTCTTAATAGGCACATTTCTACCGCTTCTCGAGGAGCTGGGTGAGTATGAATCTTTTGAAAAGAATTAAGTCCTATTTCATATATTAACTGGCAGTATTGTGAATCAATCTTAGAAGCAATATTTGCTATTGATTCTTTTTTTGAATCTCCAAGAACTTGATGCAATGAAATATCATGAATATTTGAAATTAGATCTTTTAAAAGAGCTTCGTAATCTGGGTTAAGTTTCTCTATTTCATTTAATGCTTTAAAAGCATCCTCTTTTCTTCCATCCGTTACTGAATCAAGCAACTCATGCATTAAACTGTCATCAATGGTGCCTAGAAGTTTTTTCACATCATCTGAATCAAGTTGTCCATTGCCATGAGCGATAGCCTGATCAAGGAGTGTTAAGCCATCTCGAACAGACCCTTCGGCCGCTTTTGCAACAAGCGATAAAGACTCATCATCTGATTTGATTTCTTCTTTTTTACATATTTTCTTAAAATGATCTTTCAACTTATCTTTAGAAACAGTTTTAAGGTTCAATTGAAGACATCTTGAGATTACTGTTTTAGGAACTTTTTCAGGATCTGTGGTGGCCATAAGAAAGATTACATGATTTGGTGGCTCCTCTAATGTTTTCAGAAGTGCATTAAAGCTACCTTTTGATAACATGTGAACCTCATCAATTAAAAAGATCTTAAACCTTGAGATGCTGGGCGCAGTTTGTATCGATGATAAAAGCTCTCGCATATGATCAACTCCAGTTCTTGAAGCAGCATCAATCTCAAGAAAATCTATGCTTTTCCCCTCTTGAATGCCTATAGATGATTCACATTTCCCACATGGTTCTGAGGTTGGTGAATCTCCTGACATGCAATTTAGACACTTTGCAAGAAGCCTTGCAATAGTCGTCTTTCCCACTCCCCTTGTTCCACTAAAAAGAAAGGCTTGATGGACTCTTTCCTGTTCAATACTATTCTTAATTACTTGAACAACATGATCTTGACCGATAACTTCATCGAATGTATTTGGTCTATATTTTCTTGCTAGAACTTGATAAGACATAAGCATCAAATAATACCATGTACTAGCCTAAAACTGATTCAATTTGATAAAAACTAAATCCTTTATTAATCAAAAAGTTTTTTTGTTTTTGAAGCTCCTTAAAGTCTTTTCTCGCCCCATCTGGAAATTTTTTTTTAAAGGCTAATTTGGCCAAAGTATCCCAGTCATCAAATCTTGAAATCTCATTTGAAATAAGTGAATCTTGAACACCGCGAGTCTCAAGCTCGGCAGAAATCTTAATTGGGCCAAACCCTTTTCTTCTTCGAGCCTGAACATATTCTTCAGCAAAACGGGAATCACATAAGAGTTTTTTTTTCTCTAATTTGTCTAGAGCCAGATTTATATCATCCTTTAAATTAAAACGGGTTGTGAGCTTTAAGAATAATTCCTTGCGAGAATGCTCCCTTCTTGATAATAGATCTAGAGCTTTATTGTAAATATCGGCTAGTGCCATTAATTGTTAAAAGGTTGGACTCTGCTTCTATAGTTTGATTTAACTACTTTTACTTTCTGCCCCTCAAAAAAACTATATTTTTCTGACACTTCTTGAACAATAGAAATGATTTTTCCATTATCAAGCTCAATTGTTAGCTCAACAGCCACTTTCTGATTAACTTTTGACCCAATCTCTGCACCTACTGCAGAGCCTATCAGAGCTCCTATTACCCCAGCTGCAACTGGTGCTTTATCATTATCAGAACCCAGATCTCCACCAACTGCCGCTCCTGCTGCTGCACCAAGATCTCTATCACCCTCTATGACTACTGACTCTAACTGAAGAATTGTTCCTAATAAAACCGTCTCAATCTCTCCAGCCTGATATTTTGAGATTGACTCCGGCTTGTAATCAGCCATTGAGCAAGCAGCACCTATTAAAAGAAGAAACATTAAATTAATACTTTTAAGACTCTTCATTTTCTTCACCTTGCTCTTCTAATAAATACTTTCTAGCTAAATCATCTGCAATTGCATAAAAAAACCTACCTTTATGCCTCCCATCAAGAAGTTTTACTTTTATAACCTCGTTTGAGTATAGTTTTTCGGTCACTTCAATTTCATAGCCCTTTCTCAGTCTGATAAGATCTCTTGAATCAACAACTGAAAAAACATCCCATTCGTTAAACACCCTAGCTCTGTGAGTGTGATATGCATCAGATGCAATTTGATAAAGGACCTCTCCTGAACCATTCATGGATGCGCTACTTCTAACATTTAATTTCCAAATCTGGCCGACCTCAACGGAGTTATCATTTGCAAACGAATGAAGACCTATAAATATTGGAAGTATAAGTAAAGATTTAGATAATTTCGATTTTATTTTCATACTTATATAGATCCTGAAATGTTTATTAAGTTCCATTTATTGTAGTTTTTTCTCAGGGTTTTGTAATAAAAAACTTAATTTTTATTGAATTTTTTTATTTAGTCCATAATTAATATGTGTAGGCGCCATAAGGGCTTACATAATATTAACCAAGCATGCCTTTAAGGATGCTAATTAGTCGCTAAGGAGGACTATTATGTTAAATTTTACTGATCCATTTTTCTCAACTAGAGTCTTAGGATTTGAATCACTTTTTGACAGACTTCAAACTCTGTCAGAATCTTCTTCTAGATCATCATACCCGCCCTATAACATTAGGCGCGATGGAAACGATATATTTGTTGAAGTTGCTGTTGCAGGTCTTTCAAAGGAAGATCTAGATATAGAACTTGCTGATGGAATACTATCTATTTCATATGCTGGGCCAAATACTCAAGTAGTAAATGGTAGTAATGATCTTGTATATCAAGGGATTGCTCAGAGAGCATTTCAACAACAATTTACATTATCTGATGATGTTGTCGTAAAAGGCGCTGAACTTATTAATGGATTGCTTACTCTAAACTTAGAGAAGATAATTCCTGATGAGAGAAAACCTAAGAAAATCGAAATCAAATCTCCTAAAAGAATATTAGGTAAAAAATAAGTATGAGGAAATGGGGCTAACTGCCCCATTTTTAAATCAATATGAATAAAAGCATTTTTCCACTACTGCTACTATTTTCATTTTCTGTTATTGCTGAGCCAGTTGATACCGGTCATGCAAGAATAAGTCTTATCAAAGATCATAGCGACTTTGTTCCAGGAACTTCGATAAATATAGGCTTAAAAGTTTCTATGGATAAGGGTTGGCATACATATTGGAAAAATCCTGGTGATTCTGGAGGCCCCATTGAAATTGAATGGAGTTTAACGGATGGCTTCAGTGTAAGTAGCATTCAATGGCCTCTTCCGAAAAAGATTGAGTATCCTCCGCTTATGACATATGGCTATGAGGACTTTGTTATCTATCCGATGATTTTAACAATCCCTTCAGACTATTCAGATGACAATTTTGAAATGGTTGCAGACATTCTGATTTGTGCCGATGTATGCATCCCAGAATCAGGAAAAATATCTTCAAACTTATTAGATATCAAAAGTGACTCTCTTATATATGAATGGTTAGAATCCATTCCATCAAAGAGTCTGCCAATTAAAACTGTTATTTCTGAAAATAATTTAGAGTTAAGTTTTACTTTTGAAAAAGAAATTAAAGAAATCTATTTCTTTCCTGATGAAAATAGTTCTTATGATTATTCATCAAAACAAAATTTTTATAAAAAAGATGATGGCTATATCCTTTCTATAAACCTTTTTAGTGATGAGCTTCAAAATGTTTCTGGAGTATTAGACATTGATGGAGCTGGCTACAACATAAATAGTAGTGAGCTTGAACATTTAAATGAGGGAAGTCTTTCACTAACAACTGCTTTAATTTTCGCATTACTTGGTGGCTTAATCCTTAACTTAATGCCATGCGTGTTTCCTGTTATTTCTCTTAAAGTTCTCAGTTTTGTTTCAATGGGTGGAAGCTCGTCAAAGAAAATTCGCAATCATGCATTAATTTTTACATTGGGTGTTATTGCATCTTTTATGGTGATAGCTTTAATAATAGTGTTACTAAAGCAAGCTGGTAATTTTGTTGGATGGGGCTTTCAGCTCCAATCTCCTTTGATAGTTGGTTTACTGAGTATGATAATGGTTTTCATTTCTTTAGTCTTAATTACAGATAATAGATTTGGAGACTCTTTTACAAAACTTGGCAATATTGGAAGCAACAAAGATGGATATTATTCTTCTTTCTTGACAGGTATCTTAGCTGTAGTGGTTGCATCACCGTGCACTGCTCCTTTTATGGGAGCTGCTCTTGGATATGCGTTAATACAACCTTCAGGAGAAACTTTGCCTATATTTCTATCACTATCACTCGGATTCTCATTGCCTTATTTACTTTTAGCAGCAAATCCTAAATTAATAGACTTCTTACCAAAACCTGGTAATTGGATGATAACTTTAAAAGAATTCTTTGCATTCCCTATGCTGGCTACTGCTATCTGGTTGTTATGGGTGTTTTCTCTTCAGGTCAGTCAAAATCTTGTGATTTTTTTACTAATCGGCTGGTTGTTGTTGGCGTTAAATTTTTGGATTTTTCTAAAAGGCTATAAAAAAATAACTAAGAATATTGTTCTTGCAGCATCTCTTGCAGGTATGATTTACTTTATTCCCTCAGCTGAGGATATACAAAATGAACCAAATCAAATTATAGGTTCCGCCACCGAATGGTATGAAGGGATCGAGGAAGATTTGAGGAATAAAAATCAACCATACTTCATTAACTTCACAGCCGCTTGGTGTATTACGTGTCAAAGCAATGAAATAACAGCTTTTTCCAAACAAGACTTCAAAAATCTTTTAAAAGAACAAAATATTGAATATATTAAGGCTGATTGGACAAATAGGAATGATGGTATAACTAGATCTTTAAAAGAATATGGGCGATCAGGTGTACCTTTCTACTTGTACTGGGAGCCTGGCTACAAAAAACCTAAAGTTTTACCTGCAATTCTTACAGATCAGATAATAATAAATAGTATTTAAAATATATACTTTACCCACTCCTTATCAGGAAAAGTATTTTCATCTATTTTATGGCCATTTAGAAGATGTGAAAAAGTTGGTTTAAATGGTTCTCTTATTGGTTTCTGAAGGCTTGAGCCTTTAGCAGAATTGCAGGACTTGCAAGATGTAACAACATTTTCCCAATTAGTTAATCCCTCTTTCGATTTTGGAATTACGTGGTCTAGCGTTAGCTCATTTTTAGAAAAAATATTTCGGCAATACTGACAAGTATACATATCCCTTAAATAAACATTGGATCTCGAAAACTTTACATAATTATGAAATTTATGGAACCTTTTAAGCATTAGAATACTTGGAAGCTCTATAGAAATTGATGGAGACCTCACAAATTGGTCTTCATGAGCTTTTATAAGAATTACATTTCTTGCGAGCAGAAGCTTTACAGCTGTTTTCCAATTTATTACTGAAAGTGGGAAAAAGCTGATTGGTTTTCCATTTCCATTAAGGAGCAGACAATCACGCGACAATTTTTTTCCTATGTAAATTTAGTTCAAAAATACTATAATTGTCTAGGAGGACCAATTCAATACCTTTGGGTAAAGTTTGGTAAAAAATATGGAAGGACCTGAAATGATAAACTTTGGCACTGCGCATTTACTAACTCTTGCTCTTATATTTATAGCAATGATTGCAGTCCCTAAAATTACAAATCTCTACTTTGCATCGAAAAAAGATTTTGTAGCCAAATCCATTGCTTATCTAGGAATCTTTCATTCATTTTTTTCGCCTTATAAAGATTTATATTTAGTTGTAGAGCCATATGATTGGAGAGAAGTACTTCCATTTCATATGTGTGATCTTTCTCTTATATTTATTGCTATTTTCCTTCTTGGTGGTAATAAGTATAAGTTCTTATTTAATTGCGCTTTCTTTTGGGGAATTGCTGGAGCGACTATGGCTCTTCTTACCCCTGATATAAATTATGGATTTCCTAGCATGGACTTTTTAGCCTTCTTCTGGGGGCATGGATTAATTTTATTTGGTGTCTTCTTTGCTGTAATTTCTCTTGGGGTAAGACCATATTTTCATGAGATGAATAGAGTAATTATATTTACTCTATTGTTAGCTATACCAATATATTTCATTAATATTATTCTTGGTGAGCCTGCTAATTTTTGGTATCTTGCAGGCAAACCTGCTGCAGGAAGTATTATGGATTTAATGCCAGAACCTCCTTTGCATATTTTGACTACACTTCCTCTTGTTTTAGCTGCATTTTATTTGTGCTATCTCCCCTATTTTATTAAAGATAGGGTTAAAAAATAATTGCTGAATCTTCAAGAAGAATTCCTTAAAATAGAAGATTCCTTTTCTAGGATATCAAATATTATTTATCAAACGCCTGTTCTTTTAAGCGAGAAAATTAATAAAGCATTAAATGCAGAAATTACTTTTAAAGCAGAATGTCTCCAAGAAACAGGTTCATTTAAGTTAAGAGGAGCTTCATCTGCTATATCGATATTATCTGATGAAGAAAAATCTAGAGGAGTTGTTGCCTTTTCCTCAGGTAACCATGCACAAGGAATTGCATATGCCGCAAAACAATTAGGGACAAGTGCAAAAATAATTATGCCTTCTGATGCTCCAAGAATAAAGATAGACAAGACCCAGGAATATGGTGCAGAAGTTATTTTCTATGATAGAGACAATGATGACAGAGAAAATATTGGGTCTGAAATTGCGCTCAATGAGAAAAGAAAACTTGTAAAGCCATTTGATGATCTCAACGTTATTTATGGACAAGGAACAGCTGCACTTGAAGTTGTAAATGAAGTTGATACTAAATTTGATCTATCTGTGGTTTGTTGCAGCGGAGGTGGCTTAGCTGCAGGAACAGGAATTGTTTTAAAAAATAAAATTAAAGATTGCCAACTGTATACTGCGGAACCAAAAGGCTGGAATGATCATGAAAAATCATTTTTACAGAAAAATATAATCTCTATTAAGGATGGAAGTCATGGTATTTGTGATGCTCTTGAAAATCCGCAACCCGGTAAAATTACTTTTAATATTAATTCCGCTCTGAATACACAAGGTCTCTCAGCAGATGATAAATATATAATCGAAGCAATGAAGATTTTATATGATGAATTTGATTTAATTGTAGAGCCCAGCGGCGCTATTGGTTTAGCTTGCATACTTCAAAATAAAGAGATTTGTCAAAATAAAAAAGTTTTCATAATTCTGTCAGGTGGAAATATAGATGCAAATAGATACAATGAGCTTTTAGGAATCAAAGATGGATAACTTTTTAGCTATTTTAAATGAAGTATGGGTAAATGGTCTTTTTGGAGTAAGCATGACTCAAATAATTGCTTCAATGGGTATTCTGTTGCTCTCTTTCTTGCTAAGAGGGTTTGTTGTTTCTGTCTTTATATCTGCTCTTGAGAGATTAGCTAGAAGCACTGAATCAACTCTGGATGATGAAATTCTTCTTGCTGTGAAGAAGCCACTTAGTTATGTTCCTATTGCAATTGGTGTTTATATCGTAACAATGATCCTTCCTCTCGAGGGAGTTGCGGGAGATATTTCCTCCAATATTGTTAAAGCGTTAATAGTCTTCACGATTTTTTCAGCGCTATCAAATTCCATTAGTCCTTTATTCACTGCTATGTCATCCACATCATGGTTAACAGACTCTATGCAGACATGGCTTGAAAGGTCTTCAAGAGTAATTGTATGGATAATAGGTATTGCAATAATTCTTGAACTCTTTGGGATTCAGATTGGTCCCCTAGTTGCTGGTTTGGGTTTGTTTTCCGTTGCAGTTGCTCTTGGAGCCCAAGATCTGTTTAAAAATCTTATTTCAGGCATCTTAATTATTGGAGAAAATCGATTCCAACCCGGTGATAGAATTGAAGTCCCAGGTCTGCTTCATGGAGTGGTAGACACTATTGGCTTTCGATCTACTATTATCAAAACTTTTGATACGGCGCCTATGATCATCCCCAATAAAGATTTATCAGATATGAGATTAATTAATCATGGCAATATGGAGTATAGAAGAGTCAATTGGGTAATTAATCTGCTTTATTCAACATCCTTAGAAGATTTAGAAAAAATCTGTGAAGATATATCAAATCATATAAAAGATTCAGATGACTTCACTGAAAACCCAAATCAGGTAAATCTCGTGACTATTAATGAATTGGGGGCAAGCTCTATCGATATTGGAGTGCTTTGTTATTCAACCCTTTGTGGATTTACAGAATTTAAAAAGATTAAACATAGATTAATTAAAAATATTATTAAAATTGTTGAATCTAATAACTCAGGATTTGCATATCCATCTTCATCAATTTACGTAGAGTCTTTTACAAAAAATAGTGAATGATCAAATAATATTGTCCCTAGTTATAGTTGGACTTTTAGCTTTTTTTATTTCTGGGAAATATAGATATGATTATGTTTCACTTGGCGCTCTCGCATTACTCATACTCTTTGATGTAGTAAAAATTGAGAACGCTTTTGTTGGATTTTCACATCCTGCTGTTATAACAGTTGCCTTAGTTTTACTAATAAGCAAAGGGCTTCAAGATGCAGGTTTATCAGCAGTTACTGGAAATATTATTGGTAAATTTTCTCCAACTGAAACTCAGTTCTTATTTTTAATAATGTTTATTGCTGCAATCCTTTCATCATTCATAAATAACATTGGTGCAATGGCATTACTGCTTCCAATTACTCTTTCAACATGTCAAAAGATGGGATGGCATGCTGGTAAATTTTTAATGCCATTAGCTTTTGCTTCCATCTTAGGAGGAATGAATACATTAATAGGAACGCCTCCAAATATAATTATTGCTGAATTTAAAGAAACCTATACCGGGGAAGCTTTTAATTTCTTTGATTTTTCATACGTTGGCTTGCTTGTTAGCTTCCTCAGCATAATTTTCATTGGCTTAATAAGCAGCAAACTCGTTGCTAAAAGGAAGCTTGCTAAGACAAATAATCTTATAGATCTTGATAACTTCTTATTTGAACTTGTCGTTCCTGAAGGAAGTAATGCTATAGGCCTTACTTTCTCAAACTTTATTAAAAAAGCTGGAAATGAGACAGAAATATTAGGACTCGTAAATGAAAAAGGTGCTGTATCAAAAGTTGGCAATAACTCAAAGATACGTGCTGATCAACACCTTGTAATGAAAGTATCTCCAAATCATATTTCATCAATTCAGGATAGATTTGGTCTAAAAATTGCAGAGAGTTCTGATCAGCTCAAAGAAGAGCTAATTGACGAGATAGAAGTAGTAATTACTCCTGGATCAAGGCTTGTGGGAAGAAAACAGAATTATTTTATGAAGTTAGCATATGAAGAATTATTTTTGCTTGGAATGTGGAGAAAAGGCGCAAGATTTAGAACTAGGCTTTCTAAACAAGCTTTTAAAGTTGGGGACGTTTTGCTGTTAGGTGTAAGAGATCCAGATGAAGAAGATGTTTCTGCAAAAATTAATCTTTTAGGACTTATGCCAATAAGATCTAGAGAAATTTCAACTCTCCCAAGTAGGAGTAGGTTCTTAAAAGCAGTAGTATTTTTTACAACGGCTATATTGCTTGCTGCTTTTAACGTAATAAATGTTCTTACTGCTTTCCTCTTATGTGTGCTTGGCTTTGTAGGCATCAAAATACTTAAAAGCAATCTTTACAGACATATAGAGTGGCCAATTGTAATTATGCTTGCTGCTATGATACCAATCGGACAAGCTCTTGAATCAACGGGTATTACTGCTCAAATAGCAAGTGAGGTTGTAGATTTAGCTGGGGGTCTTCACATATTTTGGGTCTTAATGATTATTCTTATAATAACCATGTTAATAACTGACGTTATTAATAATGCCGCAACAGCAGTAATTATGGCTCCTTTCTCAGTAAATATAGCGCTTCAATTAGGGCAACCTTTAGAGCCATTTCTTATGGTAGTTGCTGTAGGGGCAAGCTGTGCTTTCTTAACGCCCATAGGTCATCAGTGCAATACTTTGGTTATGGGACCCGGTAATTATAAATTCTCAGATTATTGGAGACTTGGATTACCCCTAGATGTTCTTATAGTTTTAGCGTCAATACCAATGATACTTTTTGTTTGGCTTTAACTAAGAAGATAATCCATCAATAGCATCTAAAACTAATGAGTAATTTTCATAAAACTCTTTAGAAGCTCCATCTCTGTCTGTATTAGGTGTAATAACTGTAACTTCTTTTCCCTCTTTTGCCTCAATTGATATAAAGCCCCATTTTTCTAACTTTTGATAGAACCAAATCAAGAATTCAACATTGTTAAGAGCGCTTAACCATGAGAGGTTTCCCCATTTCTGAACAGACCCCTCAGATGGCTTGTATCTAGTTATTCTTACGAAAACAATATCGTTCTTTTGATCAACAAAAATATATTGACCAAATCTTCCGCTCGCATTAAAGATTTTTGATTTTTCAGTATATCTTGATACCCACCAATGAAGAGAGTATCCCCTTTTCTCATCAGTCCACCAATTAGGTGTGTCCCAAACATATTGAAAAGTTTCATCAACAAGCTCTTTTGAAATGACTTGCTCGCCATTCCAACTTCCGCCATTAGAAAATAATTGTCCAAATTTCGCATAATCTCTTGCTGACATATCAATGCAACAGTATGTGAGAACGTTTTGAGCTTCATCGCGCCAAAGAGTTTTTTTCTTAATCCCTATCTTGTTAAGGATTCTCTCTTCGAGAAGAATATCAGCTTTTTTTCCAGTAGCGACTTCAAGTATTTCACCCAACAACATGGAATTTACATTATTGTACTCAAATAGAGTATCCGGTTCTTTTTCTAATTTAACGTTTTTTGAATAACCAAGATGGTCTTTTCTAAAAAACATTGTTTCGTGCTGATGATCTGGGTATTCCAGCCCACTAGACATATTTAAAAGCTGTCTAATTGTTATAGCTGACCTTTCATCATCAAAAAAAGGTAAATAATTTGAGGCTTTTTCATCAAGGTTTGCTATTTCTCCTTTATCTATAGATATTAAGATTAAGGCAGCATAAAAACTCTTTGCCATTGACCAAGAAGTTCCATAAGAATCTTTATTGAAACCATCTGCATATCTTTCTCCAATAAGGTAGCCGTTTTTTAATAGGGCAACTGATTGAGTTGCCTCATCCTGAAAAGATAAATTAAATAAATTATCTATCTTAGATTGATCAATGCCAAACACTATTGAATTTCTAATTTCTAAATCTTCAACAGCATTTAAGTTGAAACTTAGTAAAAAAGTGAATGAAACCAAAAATTTAAAAACCATAAATATTCCTTTCTTTATAATGGTGACTCTGGCTGGACTTGAACCGGCGACCTCTTGCATGTCAAG
>MDTG01331408.1_pt1 | contig 23207 bp, 16 predicted proteins | sample 811421 | NCBI WGS metagenome assembly MDTG01 (sample SAMN05326645, study PRJNA326480) | marine metagenome | isolation source: seawater | place: Pacific Ocean: South East | collected 2011
TGCATAGAGTAACATTGGACTCCCCATGAGCGGCAAACAGGAAATGAAATTGAAAAAGAAAAATAGAAAAAGGTAATTAACCCCCTTCGGAAAATCAGAACTATTATTGCCTTCGCTCAAGCCGCCTTTTTAACCGTGGTACCGGTGAAATTAGCGGGAATAAATGAGAGTAGCAACCCGGCTATGACAAGAAATATGCCAAGAAGACTGAGGATGGATCCTAAACTCCCATGCTCTGTTCCAATAATGGCGGGTAATGAGACCCCGTGTAAAACAAAACCAATCGCCATCATGATTGCTACGATAACTGAAATAGCGCGGTTGTGTTCTTTGGCAAGGTGTTTCCCACTTAGCCAATTGTGTAGTGGCTGCGCTGCGGCAATCATGAAAAGCATCTGCAACAAGGCGAACCACTTTAAGGTGCCAAATGCTTCGTCCATAAATCCATAGCTATGGAGGCCAATGCCCAACATATTCACACCGAACCAAGACCAAGCCGTAATGACGTTTCCAAACAAGGCGAGCACAATTAACCCTCGATCCCTGATAAACCCACCCCATCGACAATGAAGAATGATCGCATTCCATACCACGATCATCAGAGCTCCATTTTCTTTTGAATCCCAACCCCAGAAACGTCCCCAGGATTGGTCTGCCCAAATGCCACCCAGAACCGTGCCCACAAAACTGAAAAGTGTGGCAAAACACACAATCCCATACACCATACGCGCCAAACTTTTGGCTATTTCACTTTCCAGCGAAGATGTGAAAACACCCCTTAAAACATATACTATTGCCAAAAACCCAGCCAGAAAGGTTGCCGCATAACCAACGGTGATTATAACCACATGGGTTGCCAGCCAGAAATTGGTGTCTAGAACCGCCCGCATCATTTCCATGGTATCCCCACTTTTTGCCAAATGATCGGCGATAATCAGGGTCGAAAATCCAACCAATGCCGCCACACAACTACCAATGCCATTACGATAAATTCGTTCAAGAACCCAGCCCAATAAAACTGCACCCCAACCGACAAAAACTGCAGATGAATACAGATTAGTAACTGGCGGCCGACCTTCCAAAACCATTCTGAAAATCAAACCCAAGGTATGAAGCACGAAGGCAAGTCCGATAAAGTAAAAGGCCGTATTAACCAACCCACGCGACATCTTTAACCAAGAAAAGCAGGCGAATAATAAGGCGAAGATATAAAAACCCTGGGCCCTGAAAAATGGGGCATAGGTGTTAAAGAAATGCTCCCAGTTACTCTTATTTATTTTCCATTTAGGCCATCCGAGTAATGGGAGAGATATGAGCTTTGTATTATGCTCCTCTTGAGACATCCAATTGTTCAGTTTATTTGCTGCTGTATTAAACGCAGCAACATCACCGTCGGGTTCTCCTTTTTGTTGCGAGTCGAAGGCGCTACTCATTTGTGCATATAAGCGCACTGGTTCTGAAACCTCACCCAATGACCCAATGTCATGCAGAGTAGACTCTGCTGTTTTTACCCAACCTTCTGCTTCTCCAACCCTTTTTGCGGGAGGAATCATTAGCAAATTAGCTCTAGCCTTCATGGTTTGCAGAGGGCCTTCAACCAACATCAAATATCGTGCTATCTTGCCTTGCGCCTCCTTATCCACCGAGAGAAAGTCCTCTATCACATGATTAATTGAGGCGAAACTAGGATTCCCCCGATTACCTTGCTGCAACTGCTCTAACCGTTCTTTAAGTTTGGCTAGCAGTTCCTCCTCTTTTCCCGCTGCTAAATTCTCTCTGGTAATACCCCCTGAGCGATCCATTTCGAAAAAAAGTTTACCCAGAGTATCAGCCTCAGCAGCTGAACCACGAACAAAGGCCTTACCTTCTGCCTCCCAGTCTTCAAGCTCCCTGGCGGTTTTTTGATGCCACTGCAATGCGGCAAAAATATGAGGCCAAGACTTATCTTCGGGCCACTCACTTTTTTTGGCACTTAAAAATGATTTTAGCTCTGCGGAGACTTCCCGCATTGTCTCAAGTTCGCGGGCATAATCAGAAATCCCACTGAGTCGACCACCCGATTCCCCCAAAGCCAGAAAATTAGGCTGAAGGCTATAACGCAGTTGGATGTAGAGCTCCAATGAATGGGCAAGCTGGAAAGCAGCACGTTCATAGGGCGTACGAGCAGCTGCATCCTTACCTCCAATGACTTGCTTTTTCTTATGCAGCAACATCACAAATGGCTGCAATTGCTCAAAGGTGTAGTAACGTAATCCTGATTTATCTACTCCCACATTTTCCAACTGTAATTCACTCAAAAGTTCAGGATGATCCGCTCGAAAAACAAATCGTTTATCGGCAACGTCCGGCTCCATCATTACCTCCATCAGCCATTGGGTGGCATGCAGTTTTCGGGGGCGCTTTCCAAATTGATAAAACTTCCGGTGAAATAATCCCTCACCATTTGCCTTTTGGCTCAACTCATAAAGATCGCCCCACTCTTTGTTGGGGCCATTACCATCCAGTGCAATTTTTTGTTGGCCGGCAATCTGCAGTAATGAATTACGCGCCACACTATCCATTGGCTTAATACGACCACCCAAAAGCACCGGTAGCTTTCCAAAAGCATGATGATCAAAGACGCCCTCAGCCGCCTTTGGCGGAAAAAAGATCGGCCACACAGCCATGAATAAAGCGAGGAAGCCAACTACAATCCATGGCCAAATCGGTGCTCGATCATTTTGAGATTCGATTTTTTCTTCTTTTTGCGATTGAGATTCCTCACTCATAGCTTCATTTCTCCTGTATCGATCTCCGTTTCCGCGAAAAACCAACTAAATGATATATAAACTGATACAACAAACCAACTGATACAACTACGCAACCTATGTAGGCAGTAATCCAGTTGGGGTTTTTTACCACTTGAAGAACGGTCTGCACAGTCGCCCCCAACTGGTTTTGGTTCATTTGAAATTGATAAAAAGTTTGACCGCCTTTTCTCAAAGGATTGTTCATAAAAATATCTACTGATCGGGTTTCTGTTTTATCCTCGACTACCACACGGCTTTGAAAGTTCTTTGGAATTTCAGTACCCCGGTATTTCTCCCACTTCAGGTCCACCAAAGTCAGATCAAACCCAAGATAGTGACGTTTCGGGCGGAAAATTGCCTTCCACTTATCACCTTGCTCACCGTCCATATTAACTGACTGTTGAAAGTCACTGGAACAGGTAAAAAGATATTTGCCGCTCTTGCCCTTCCCGTTTGTCACCTTAAGCAAGGCTGCCGGTAAGTTCCGATCATTCTGACTGAAAACCGGCTGCAAGGGCTGAATAAACCGAAAGAACTGACCCAATTGACCCTGATCGGTTCCGGCATAATAAATCTTTGCACGGCCTTTGATTCGTTTAACATATTTTTCAGTATTATTTAAAATTTTATCACTTGACCCTCCGGGGAAATCTTTAATTTTAACCATGAAGTCGGTAGCGTTATTTTCAAACTGACTCAAAGTGCAGCCCCTCAATCGCCCTTTGGTTGCCTCTGTAAATAAATTGCTTATGGTTCTTTGATCTTCGTAGGCACGTACCTTTATCAGCATATTACGAATGACCTGATCGTTAAAAACCAGCCTTTTACTATTGTCCTCAAGCCCATAAACGCTCATCTCCATTTCACCAACTAACCCAAGAAGATCTGCTAAAACACGTAATTGGATTTGCTGCCCTTGGATTTCAAAAAAACGCCCCTTTAACCGTGTTAGTTCACTGCGTTGTCCTGAATCAGGATTTTCATTTAGATGTTTCTCCATTTCAGTAATGCGGAAATTCATTACTTCCAAAATTTGATCGACCACCTCTTTTTGCAGATCAGTCTGATTCTGATTATCCAATTCAACCAATTGATCCGCTGTCATAGGCTTGGCATTGACCCAGTATTTTTCAACCTCAAGGGTGAGTCCGCCTAATTCGGGATGGGTAATTTTACTACCAACAGTCAGCATCTTCTCCGGAATGGAAATCACCCGGTTGGATTGTCCCTCAATGGGCAACATGAAAACCATTTCATTATGGTCAAAAGATACGGAATAGTTTCGGCGATCACCCCGCTCCATATCCACAAAACTCTCCTCCTGTAAAATATCGGTGGCAATTTGACCGACAAGAAGAGTAATTATCCCGACGTGAGATATGTAAGTACCCGCCTTTTTTGCCGACCACTCAAAGCGCTGATAATATGCCGCAAGGAGATTTATTAACAATAAGATCCCAACTAAGTACCCCCCCGGGAACGCTGGAAATCCCGAATTGCCCAATATTTGCTCTGGGGTAACCGGAGCCACATTCCATTCGAAAAGTTGAAGCGTTTTCCTCAGCGCTGCCTCCATGGCCACAGAGTCAACGAACCAATCTTTAAAAAACCTGTCCACCGCAATATTCAACCCCATGGGTTCTTGGGCCATGGTTCCCAAGAATATGATTACCAAAGAGAACGCCAAAAGAGTGACGGTTACCCAAAGCGAAGTTATCAACTTAATGAAAGGATTATTGTTCATTCAATCACCTCCACTGCGGTAGATAATCCAAAAATTCATTGCGTGCCTTTTCAACCACCGAAGGAGTACCCGTTAGCTTATAAAACCAGGTGAGTTCTCCTTGAGGAGCAATAACCCCGACCAACCTCTCTTCTAGTTGTGACCGACTAGAAGTGCCATTGATGTCAACTACACGTGCATCTTTCCCCAGCGCCTCTACGGGCTCTAATTCGGCTTGAAGATCCTTTTCTTCAATCGCTTCCAAGCCGAGTTGACCACGCCAACGGTTCACATTTTCAAGTAGCCCGCCGCCGTCGCCCTGCAACACCGTCAGCGACACATTTGCCGTTCCTTCAAACTCAGACACCGTAAACCTGGCTTTTTCAAATGATGATGGCGATGCTAACCTCCAGCTCTCCGGAGGTGCTGGTTCAGCAGGAATAGTGTATACCTGAATCTGATTTTTTTCTCCACACCCCATAACCCCCAATCCCAGTAGAAGAAAAACTGAAAATCGGAATTTTTTCTTAATAAGAATCATTATCTCAGTAGTTCTAGCCATATTGAGACGTATGGCTAAAGCTATAGATTCACTTACTTGAGATCCAGCGCCATTAGGAAGGCGATATTGTTGGGAGATTTACGCATCTTCGAGAGAAGCAGCTCCATCGCTTCGACCGCAGGCACTTCGGTAAGAGCCCGGCGTAGTACCGCAACTTTGGTGTACTCATCGGGATGGTACAACAATTCCTCTTTTCGTGTTCCACTCATAGCTACGTTGATCGAGGGAAAAATTCGCCGATCAACCAAAGAACGATCAAGGTGAACCTCCATGTTACCCGTTCCCTTAAATTCTTCAAAAATAACTTCATCCATTCGACTTCCGGTGTCAACCAAGGCAGTCGCCATGATTGTTAAAGAGCCTCCTTCTTCAATATTACGTGCTGCCCCGAAGAAACGCTTGGGTTTATGCAGAGCATTGGCATCTACACCCCCTGAGAGAATTTTACCTGAATGGGGCTGAACGGTGTTATAAGCACGAGCCAAGCGCGTGATGGAATCGAGTAGAATCATCACATCCTGCCCGTGCTCCACCATGCGCCGGGCTTTTTCTATAACCATTTCAGCTACCTGAACGTGACGTTCGGGTGGTTCATCAAAAGTAGAACTGACAACTTCTGCACCAATACAAGTACGCTGCATATCAGTCACCTCTTCTGGCCGCTCATCAATCAGTAAAATAATCAGGTATGTATCTGGATTATTCTTCAGCACTGCATTGGCGAGCTTTTGCATCAGTACCGTTTTACCTGTACGAGGTGGAGCAACAATAATACCCCGGGTTCCTTTACCAATAGGACAGACAATGTCCAAAACCCTGGTAGAATATTCTTCGGAATCAGTCTCCAGAAGGAAGCGTTCCTCGGGAAATAATGGTGTAAGGTTGTCGAAATGAGTTTTGTCTTTTGCCTTCTCCGGCTCTTCTCCGCCGACCTTGTCAACCATCAACAGGGCGAAAAATTTTTCCTTTTCCTTCGGAGGCCGGATACGCCCCTCAATCTGATCACCAGTCTGCAGATCAAATCTACGAATCTGAGAGGGAGAAACATATACATCCTCGGGGCACGGCAAATAGTTGTAATGAGGTGAACGGAGAAACCCAAATCCTTCAGGTAAAATTTCAAGCACCCCATCAGCTATGAGAACCCCCTTATTTTCAGCGTGCTTGCGGAGAATCTGAAAAATCATCTCATGCTTGCGCATGGTTCCGAAATTCTCAACCTCCATATCTTTAGCCATCGCGTTAAGCTCTGCGATGTCTTTTTTCTGCAAATGACCAATGTTAATCTCTTCGCCATCCGCCTCCTGTAACGCAGCAAGATCTTCACCATACTCTTCAACATCTGCGGGCAATCCTTCCGGTAAATTGGATGATTGACGTCTGCGACCACCTCGTTTTTGCGGCCGCCGCTTATTGCTATTGTGATTTGCGGGTCTGGGCATAATAGAACTAATTAATTCACCCCGCGCCGAAAGCTCAGCACCCTATTTTTAAGTGGGATTAGCGGGATTTTTCAACTGTACGCACCACTCGTAAGTCAGTAAGGGAGCGGAAAACGCGTAGTCAGTTCACGGACACGCTGGCGTACTTTTTTAGCAACGTCAACATTATTTACATCACCCAAAACTTCTGAAATCATGTCCGCAATTGCCTCCATTTCCGACTCTCGCATACCACGAGAAGTCATTGCTGGAGTGCCCAATCGCACGCCACTTGCCTTGAATGGCGAAAGGGTTTCAAAAGGAATGGTATTCTTGTTAACTGTAATTCCTGCTGAATCAAGGGCCTCTTGACTTTCTTTACCTGTCAGACCCTTTGCCTGAACATCAACTAAAATCAGATGGTTATCAGTACCCCCACTCACCAACCGAAATCCGTTCCGCTCCATCCCTTCAGCAAGTGCCTTGGCATTCATAACTACCTGTTGCTGATATTCCTTGAATTCTGGGGAAAGCGCCTCCTTAAAACACACCGCCTTTGCCGCAATCACATGCATCAATGGTCCTCCTTGAATTCCCGGAAACACATTGCTATTGAGCGCTTTGGCATACTTCTCTTTTGCCATTATCAATCCTCCACGAGGGCCGCGTAGAGTTTTGTGAGTCGTGGTAGTAACAAAATCAGCATGAGGGACAGGGTTGGGATGACAACCGGCTGCCACTAATCCAGCGATATGGGCAATATCAGCCAATAACATTGCGCCACACCCTCTTGCTATCTCACCCATTCGCTCAAAATCTATGACTCTCGAATAGGCACTGGCGCCAACTGTAATCATCTTTGGTTTATGTTTTTCTGCCATAACTGACAGCTGATCATAATCGATGCGCTCATCCTCCTTACCAACCCCGTAATGAATGATTTCAAAAAATTTGCCGGAAAAATTTACTGCATTCCCATGAGTCAAGTGTCCGCCATGACTCAAATCCATAGTAAGCATTTTATCACCCGGCTTAAGAACAGCGAAGTAGACACCCATATTCGCTCCACTGCCTGAATGAGGCTGTACATTGGCATAGTCAGCCCCGAAAAGCTCCTTGGCTCGGGAAATTGCCAATTCTTCAGCAACATCGACATGTTCACAACCACCATACCACCGTTTAGCCGGATATCCCTCCGCATATTTATTGGTCAACACCGAGCCCTGTGCCTCCATAACTGCAGGACTGGTGAAATTCTCACTGGCAATTAATTCGATATTTTCTTGTTGCCGCTGATTCTCTAAACGAACGACCTCATCAATATCCGAATCCACGCTTTCAAGCCGTTCACTTCCCTCCAATTTATCCACCCGACGACCATGACGTCCTCCTTCAAAATCCTCTTTAAGAAAAACATCAACAACCCCTTTGGCTGTTTCAGCTCCAATTTGAACGGCACTCAGACATAACACATTAGCATCATTGTGATTGCGAGTAATAGCAGCGGTTTCAACATCCGTCACCAGAGCAGCTCGAACACCAGAAATTTTATTGGCGGCAATACTCATACCTATGCCTGTCTTGCAAATCAAAATACCCCGTTCGTGCTGCCCGCTAGCTACGCTACGACTGACCGCTTGCGCAAAATCTGTGTAGTCGCAGGACTCATCACTCGTGGGACCATAGTCCTGAAAGGCAACGCCCTGACTCTCAAGGTAATGTTTGAGAGATTCTTTCAATCTGAAACCGCCGTGATCTGCTCCGATCGCAACTGTGAATTGACCTTTTTTTTGTTCTGTCATCGATTGTTGTTCTATAAATGGAATGATAGATTCTACTCCCTGTTTGATCTGATCACGGCATAGCTTATATATTTCCACGCTTCCGCCAATTGGATCGGAAATTCCGCGCTCGTGCACAGGCAAATCCTCCACAAATTCACGCAGAAGAAAAATCTTTTCACGGGCCTGGGGAAAATAACGAACCATATTTTCAACGTGCCCATCAGCCAGCCCAAATATGTAGTCAACAGACTCTACCAATTCAGGACTAATCTGAGTGCTTTTCTGAGCGGCAATGTCTACCCCAACCTCTTGCATTGAAGTTACCGAATGCGTACTGGGTGGTTGCCCATCAATGGCGGCCAACCCTGCAGACAAAGAATGGTAACCCTCCTTATTTTTGGTTAGTTCACGGAAAAAACCCTCCGCCATTGGACTGCGACAAATATTACCCGTACAAACAAAAAGAATTTTTTTCATGCCCCTAGGGCCTTTATAATTATTTAACCAATGCTTTAGCCGCAATATCCCTGCGAACATGCGCACCATCAAACCTTATTTTATCCACAGCACCATACGCTTCGGTGCATGCCTCTTCAATGGTATTACCCAAGGCAGTCACTCCAAGCACACGACCCCCATTGGTAACAAGTTCCCCATCCTTCAAAATTGTTCCAGCATGAAAAACCTTCACTGTATCGACTGACTCAGCATCAGAAATTCCCTCTATCAACTTCCCTTTCTGGTAACTACCCGGGTATCCTCCTGAAGCCATCACCACACAAACAGCTGCCTCATCTTTCCATTTAACATCCATTTCTGCGAGTCTACGATCAACACAAGCCTCAAACAAATCTACCAAATCCGTTTCCAATCGCATCAAGTAAGCTTGAGTTTCTGGATCTCCCCAGCGAGCATTAAATTCCAATACCTTGGGGCCGTCATCGGTCAACATTAAACCTGGGTAGAGAATTCCGCAAAAATCAATCCCCTCAGCCTCACACCCCTGTAGCCAAGGTTCAACCACTGAACGCTTGATCGATTCTAGTTCAGCTTCATTCAAAAATGGCGCTGGAGAATAGGTGCCCATTCCTCCTGTATTTAACCCCTCGTCCCCATCAAAGGCCCTTTTATGGTCCTGTGAGGTCGGGAATAAAACATAAGATCGACCGTCAGTCAGAATGTGCAGACTTACTTCCACCCCTTCTAGAAACTCCTGAATAACTATGCTATTGCCTGCCTCACCAAATTGTTGTTCGACCATCATTGAATCAATGGCTGACTCCGCCTCATCAATAGTCTTACTTAGAAGAACCCCTTTACCTAAAGCTAACCCGTCAGCCTTGATGGCACACTTGCCATCAAGTTCTGCGGCAAAACTCTTAGCCGCAGTTGGAAAATCAAATGTTCCTGAACGGGCAGTAGGAATATTATGTCGAGCCATAAAATCCTGACTAAACACTTTGGAGGATTCAAATTGAGCCGCCATTTGGTTTGGTCCCCAAATAGGCAAATCATGCTCCTTAAATAAATCTACTACGCCCATCGACAGGGGATTATCAGGCCCTACCACTGTTAAATCAGGTTTGTGCTCGAGCGCAAAAGCAATTAATGCTGGCAAATCTTCCGCCCCAATATCCACGCATTCTACTGGCTCACCACGACTGGTAAACTCCCCCGCAATGCCTCCGTTTCCGGGCGCCACCCATAATTGAGTGACGCGTTGACTTTGGGCAATTTTCCATGCAAGTGCATGCTCTCGGCCTCCGCCACCTATCAAGAGAATTTTCATCAGACTAATTTCACTCTCCGCCTACCTTGAGTAATCGAACCTATGATCCAAGCTCCATGATTTAAACGTCGGATGCTTCGTAAAACACTATCAGCCTTCGCGGCATTTACAATAGCTGTCATACCAATTCCCATGTTAAAGACTTGATGCATTTCGGCATTGTCCACCTTTCCATGTTTTTCGATAAAATCAAAGACCGGCAAAACAGGCCAGCTACCACGTTCTATTTTCACACCACATTTATTGGGTAAAACACGGGGTATGTTATCGATAAAACCACCTCCCGTTATATGTGCAAGCCCTTTAATGACACGTACTCTTCCCGCCTTGTTGTAAGTCCTGAGCAAAGACTGCACCAAAGGTCCGTAACTACGGTGAACCTTTAATAATTCTTCACCCACAGTACAACCCAACTCCGGCACTCGCGTACGGGGCTTTAGTTTTAGAGTTTCGAAAAACACCTTTCTGGCAAGTGAATAGCCATTGGTATGTAAACCGCTTGAAGCAATTCCAATTACCACATCTCCGGCTTTAATACCGCGGCCATCCAGCATTTTGGCTTTATCAACCACACCCACTATTGTACCGCTAACATCGTATTCACCCTTCTGGTAAAAACCCGGCATTTGCGCCGTCTCTCCACCTATCAATGCGCAATTGTTCTCCGCACAACCTTTGGCAACCCCGCCGACGATTTGCTCAAAAACACTCGGCTTTAATTCTCCCGCCCCAAGATAATCCAAAAAAAACAAAGGCTCAGCACCCAAAACCGCAATGTCATCCACACAGTGGTTCACCAAATCTTGACCTATAGAATCATGGCGATTCATGGCAAAAGCAACTTTCAGCTTTGTCCCAACTCCATCAACACTCGAAACAAGGACAGGCTTTTTATATTTTTTGGAATTAAACTGAAACAACCCCCCAAAACCGCCGACCTTGCCCAATACCTCGGGGCGAGAAGCAGTCTTTAGCATTGTTTTTAATCCCAACTTAAGTTGGTTACTAACCTCCAGATTTACCCCAGCTTTTGCATATGCACTCGTAGTCATGGATTCAGTTTAGTGTGATTAATCATTGTTATCAGATATAGCCAAAAGAGATAACTGATTAAAATTTTCATCACCATGCTCATCAATGAGACTGGTTGGATAATCGCCGGTGAAACAGTGATCGGTGTATTGAGGCAAATCAGGATTCCTGCCTTCAGGATGCCCCAAAGCTCGATAAAGCCCATCAACTGTGAGAAAAGCCAAACTATCAGCACCAAGGTGTTTGCACATTTCCTCCAAATCCATGTTGGCCGCCAGGAGTTGGTCTTTGCTCGGTGTATCAATACCGTAAAAATCTGGATGAGTAATGGGAGGAGCAGCAATCCGCATATGTACTTCAAGGGCACCTGCATCTCGCATCATCTGCACGATCTTAACCGATGTCGTTCCTCGAACAATCGAATCATCTACCAGCACAATCCGCTTCCCTTCCACCAAAGCTCGATTTGCATTATGTTTAAGTTTAACTGAAAACGATCTTATGGATTGCTTGGGTTCAATAAACGTTCGTCCAACATAATGGTTTCTGGTAATTCCCAGTTCAAACGGTATCTGTGATTCCTCAGCATAACCGATAGCCGCAGGAACACCTGAATCAGGCACTGGAATGACCATATCGGCTTGGACATTACTTTCACTCGCTAATTGCCTGCCGCAACTCTTTCGACATTCATAAACACTATGCCCGTCAACCACGCTATCTGGACGAGCAAAATATATATACTCAAATATACAGTGACGACGGGGCTTTTCAGGAAACGGGTGATAACTCTTTACTTCATCCTTGGTAATGACCACGACCTCACCGTTTTCAACTTCACGAATAAAATCTGCCCCGATGATATCCAAAGCACAGGTCTCTGATGCCAATATGTAACAACCATCTAGCTTACCCAGAACCAAAGGCCGAATCCCGAGCGGATCACGTACCCCAATCATTTTTTTGTTGGTTAACCCAACCAACGCGTAGGCTCCTTCTATTTGCGCCAAAGCATCTATGAATCGATCAACAGTCTTAGCCCCGTTACTTCTGGCCACCAAATGCAGAATGGTCTCAGTATCGGAAGTAGACTGAAAGATGGCGCCGGATTTCTCCAATGTTTTCCTTATTGATAGGGCGTTGGTTAAATTTCCGTTATGCGCCAAAGCAAAGCCTCCGCCAGCAAAATCTGCAAATAATGGCTGAACATTTCGCAAAATCGTATCTCCGGTCGTAGAATAACGAACATGACCAATTGCATTCTCGCCCTTGAGTCGACCAATAACAGAGGCTTTAGTGAAGTTTTCGCTAACTAATCCCATTCGCCTCTCTGCGAAAAACTGCTTTCCATCAGAGCAAACAATACCCGCAGCCTCCTGGCCACGATGCTGCAGTGCATGCAAGCCGAGCGTGGTTATAGTTGCCGCATCAGGGTGCCCAAAAATCCCAAACACACCGCATTCTTCCCGTAATTCGTCCGAATGATTAACATAAGCCTGCAATCCTGCATTGTTACAAGGAGTGTTAATCTCAGAATCGCTCATCTAAAATTCCCTCAGGCCATTGCGTTACCGATTGAATTCCACCAGAGATCATGCAAAACGGCGATCTCCCAAATATGCTCACCTCTCGGTGACTTAATTTTTAACTGATCCCCTCCGACCGTTCCTATTCTTTGAGAAGGTACCCCCATCAATTTTGCCCGTTCAACGAGCTTCACCGCGTCGAGATCTGAGCAAGAGATAATCGCCCGACCGCGTGACTCACCAAAAAGCAATGCATCAAGTCTGTTATCTTCAAAATCTGATAGATTCACATCAGCGCCAAGAAAACAGGGTGTATTGCGCCCATGCAACTCTGAAAAACAACTTTCGGCCAAAGCCACACCAATCCCGCCCTCCGCACAATCGTGGGCACTTTTCACCAGACCACTCTGGATTAACCCCAACAGAGTTGCCCCAAGTGTTCGCTCAACAGTTAAATCGCAAGATGGTGGGCTTCCATTTTTTTGTCCGTGAATTACCTGCAGATAAGCCGATCCTCCGAGTCCTTCCAAGGCATCTGAACTATCAACCAAATCACCGAGAAGAATGATTGCATCCCCCTCATCTTTGAACCATTGCGTGGTGATATGCTCCTTCTGCTCTATCAATCCCACCATAGCTACGGTAGGAGTCGGATCAATGGCCCCATTGGGATTCTGATTGTATAAACTAACGTTGCCCCCGGTAACAGGAGCATTAAAAGCAACGCAACCCTCTGCCAATCCTCGCACAGACTCCTTCAGTTGCCAGAATAGCTCAGGATTATGCGGGTTGCCAAAATTTAGGTTATCGGTTGTCCCGATTGGAACTGCTCCAGTACAAGCAAGGTTGCGCGCGCATTCAGCCACTGCGGCCTTTGAACCTTCGTAAGGATCAAGATACACATGAACAGCATTACAATCGACAGCAAGGGCAATTAACTTTTCTGGAAAATCCGCTTCCTTACCTCCCCCGGGGACACTATCGGCTTTAATTCTAATGACGGCTGCATCACTACCGGGATTTACCATGGTATTAGCACGCACCATGTGATCGTATTGCCGATAAACCCAGTTTTTGGACGCAATACTTGGCCATTCGAGAAGCTTCTCCAAAGTTTTCTGTGGATCATCCTGATCCTCAATTGCATCCAAGGTAAAATTACGAACCCCACGAAGGTACGCAGGTTCTTTAGCTTCACGCTGATAAACTGGCGCTTCATCAGCAAGTTTAGCGGCCGGAAGGTCGGCCACAATTTCACCGTGGTTTTTCACGACCATTTGGCCCGTACCGGTCACACTACCAATTTCTGCCCAAGGTAAATCCCACTTGTCAAAAATGCGTTTGACCTCTTCCTCACGCCCTTTTTCGACAATGATTAACATCCTCTCTTGGGATTCAGACAAGAGAATTTCATAGGGGACCATTCCCGGACTACGTTGAGGAACTTTTGCCAAATCAATCTCGATACCGGTCCCCCCACGGGCAGCAGTTTCACAACTCGAACAGGTCAGTCCCGCAGCTCCCATATCCTGAATCCCCGCCACTGCTCCAGTAGCAAGCAATTCAAGACACGCCTCCATACACAGTTTCTCCATGAACGGATCTCCCACCTGAACTGCTCCGCGTTGTTGCTCAGCAGATTCTTCCGTTAAATCCTGCGAAGCAAAGGCAGCGCCGGCCAAACCATCACGCCCGGTAGCTGGACCAACATAAAAAACCGGATTACCGACCCCCTTTGCCGCACCACGGGCGATTTGGTCGTGTCTAAGCACCCCCAAAGCAAAAGCGTTCACAAGTGGGTTGCCCTCGTAACTTTTGTCAAAATATACCTCACCTGCCACGGTGGGAATACCAAAACAGTTACCATAATGGGCAATACCACTGACTACCCCCCGAAACAATCGACGTACCTCACTATTGGAAAGTTCGCCGAACCGTAGGGAGTTGATAGCACATACCGGCCGGGCGCCCATTGTGAATATATCGCGAATGATGCCTCCCACCCCCGTGGCTGCTCCCTGAAAAGGATCGACAGCACTCGGGTGATTATGGCTTTCGATTTTGAAGGATATGGCCAAATTATCACCGATATCCAAAATACCTGCATTTTCCTCACCCGCACCCACGAGAACACGGGGAGATTTAACTGGAAAGTCCTTCAAGAGCAAACGGGTGTTTTTATAGGAACAGTGTTCACTCCACATCACACTAAAAATTCCCAACTCAGTGAAATTAGGCTCGCGACCAATGATCTCCTTAATCCGGTCATATTCCGAAGGCGTAAGACCGTGATCAGCGATGATTTCAGGCGTAATGGGGGGATCAGCAGGCACTAATTAAACGGTGGTTAAGGTGGGGTTCAGAGTATGAAGCAAACTTTCAAATATGAGTCGACCATCATCTCCATTAAGTGCCAACTCCGATGCTCTCTCAGGATGCGGCATCATTCCCGCAACATTGCCCTTAATATTGCATATACCGGCTATATTTTTAAGGGACCCGTTGGGGTTGGCATGATCGGTCAAATCCCCATCTTTATCGACATATTGAAAAAGGATCTGCCCATTGGCCTCGAGTGTTTCCAGTGTCTTTTCATCACAAAAATAATTCCCCTCACCGTGAGCAATGGGAATCCTCAACACCTTGTCCTGAGGTATTTGACAGGTAAATGGAGATTCATGATTCGAAACTTTCAGATATACATGCTCACAACGAAACTGCAATGACCGATTACATATCAATGCCCCCGGTAGTAACCCAGCCTCACAGAGTATCTGAAATCCATTACAGATACCCAAAACATACCCACCCTGATCAGCAAACTCCTTGACCAATGACATTACTGGACTGAAACGGGCAATGGAACCAGTTCTGAGGTAATCGCCATAGCTGAAGCCCCCTGGTACTAATACCGCATCGGCATTCCCCAAGCTTTTTTCCTTATGCCACAGAAAAGAAGCCGAGTGACCCAATACATTTCGCAGTATATGAACACAATCCTGATCACAATTAGAACCGGGAAACTGGAGGACAGCAAAATTCATCAGTCCTCAAGCTTGAGGCGGTAATCTTCTATGTTTGGATTAGCGAGGAATTTATCGGCGTACTCACTGAGTTTCGTTTTCACCGTATCGTGGTCTCCATCCATTTCTACTTCGATGTATTTACCCACACGAACTTGACGAACTCCCGTACACCCCATTTGTTCCAGAGCGGTTTGAACCGTTTTCCCCTGAGGATCCAACACTTCCGCTTTAGGGGTAATAATCACTTTCGCTTTCATCAGCAACTAGGCCTCGAAAAACGTCATTTAATGCCTATGGGTCAAGTGGCATTTGTGTGTGTTATTAACAAGCAATATATGCTCGTGAAAAAAGCAATCGGCATGCGGAATCGCTCGAGGAAAATTTAAGGAAAATCAATCATTAATCCTTAAAGTTCGTTCCTCGGTGATCTGACTGTTGCCCTTGGGTGCGGAGCCAAAGCTAGATTGATTCCAATTGACTTTCACCCGATAACGCAATTCATTTTGCTGTGGGCCCACTGGGATCAATGTCTGCCACCGGTTCTCCACCCATTTGCCATCCGCCGCTAACAACTTTTGCATTGGGTATATGTTTGCCCCAACCAAAACCACTGGCTTAATTCCTTTAGGCTGAACCGTCGGACTATTGCTTTCCCAAATAATTTCCACGGGGTAAAAGCCAGAAGAATTCCGTGGTAGCTCCACGGGAGTAAGATTGCTTATCTCGTGATACACACAGCCCGAAAAAATGGATACACCCAAAAGACAAAACCAAAATCTTATAAATTTCATGTGTAAAATACCCGTTTAGCTTTACATCAGCATAATACCTTGTAAAGGGTTTTGGCAGCAAATTGGATTGACCACATTGAACCCATCCGGTAGGACTCCGCGTTCGTCTTTAGCACTATGTTTGGCACGGTAAGAAAGCACTCTCAGGCACTTTGGATTCCAATCATTATCGTGATTGTGGTTAGCTTTGTCATCTACTTCACTCCAGGGGTTGATCCGTTTGAAAACCGAGGACCACGCCAATCTGAATCAGATAGTGAACTTTCCTTTGCCCGCGAGCAGATCATTTTACAACAAGCTTTGAACTTTGCCCGCGAAATGTCCGGTAATCCCCAGATGAGGGGATTTATTCCCCCAAGAGAACTGGTCATATCCCAGATTGCTTCTCAGTTCCCTCCAAAGGATCTCAACGGCGACCAAGAAACAGATATTTCCGGCTTGGATTATCAGGCGCACCTTCGCTTGTTGCGTTTACGCAAAGCTGAATCAGCTGGAATCATGGTTAGTGACAACATGGTTAAGGCAAGAATGGAACAGATGTTTTCCAATCCCAATGACAAAAAGTTTTCCATTACGCTCTACAATAATTTTTTAGAAAGCTACCAAACCGACGATACAGCAGTCCGGTTTCTGGCGGCGGGCAAGGCTGGCGAAATTCAATTTGAGGAATTTATTCGGGAAGACATTGCACTCAGACTACTCGACCAACTCATGACGCGGAGCATTGGATTTTTCTCAAACCAAACCATTTCCGGCCAAGTCACTGAAGAGAATAGAAAATACACTGCCCAAGCTATTTTCTTTTCCACCAGTAACCGAGTATCCGAAGTCACCAATTTTTCCACCACTGCAACCAACTTTACCCAACATTTCCAAAGTGTATCCGACCAATATTTCGTCGAACCCAAACGCAAGGCAACATATGTTTTTTTCTCGATAACTAATTATATGGAGGCAGCTAAAAAGCAGATCAACTTTGAAGAACTGATAACTGAACGACGGAAACTACATAACACTTCAACAAACGTGGTTGATCATTTAACCGATGCAAGCGAAACCAACAAACTTACAGGAGCAAAACTTGATGAAGCTTTAGTTGACGATGTTTTCAAAAGTAACCAGATCAAATTGGAAACCAAAACTCTTCCGCAGGCTAAAGATGAAGCCACCACATTTCGTAAAAAACTATTTGTTGATGGAGTACAGTGGGATTTAGCTCGTTTACGTGCCGAAGCTGCAAAAGAAAAATTACCAGTACAATCAACTATTGTCAGCGCAGCCAACGAAAATTCCGTCTTACCACAAAAAGTGGTGGATGCTGTTTTCTCCATTCCTGACAAGGCCAAGGGAAAGCTCTCAACATCGGCAATAGAGGTTAAATCAACACCTGGAGGCCAGTTTACCCCCCAGACATTGGCGGAATCAGGCCAAGGCTACTACGTGTTTGGCCTAGAGGAAATAATACCCGGCAGACCTCGTAAATTTATAGAACTTTCAAAAGATGAGCAGGACACGGTCAAAAAGAGTTTTGTCGAAAAAGAGGTAAAACGACTGGCCAATGAGGAAGCAAAAGATTGGAGAGATACAGTGACAGAATTAATGGCATCAGGCAGCAGCTTCACAGATGCCACGAAAGATTCAAAATATCAGATTATCAACCTTCCTGCGATGACCCTCAGCGAGCGGGATGTAAACGCAACAGCCCTTAAAGAACTTGCCACTGTAAGTGAGATCCAGAGTTCAATAAGTGCTCTCGAGCGTGAAAACCGAGGCAACACTAATAATACAAATTGGCTTTCAAGTTATAACACCAGTACTACTGAGGGAGTCGGTGGATTTATTGTGCATGTTTCCAAAGTGGAAGCGGGAGATGCCCCGCAACCAGAAGAACTCAGTGCCTTTGCAAACCAACAAAGACAAATGGCCCGCAATTTTAATTCAAGCTCGATGGCTGATCGTTTTGGCCTAACACCTGTTTGGCTTGATACCGACATAAAAATCCTCAATTCAAAACTAATTCTACAAGGACTTCTATCCAGTTTGGTTAACCTCCCTTACCAATACGAAACCACTCTCCAAGAATATCAAGACTTGAGCAAAACTATTGGGCAAATTGAATCAGGAGAAACAAAGCTTTCAGGCAACATAACATTGAACGACTTAAAAGAAGATTATACAGAAGCGGAGAGTAAACTGATTAAATTGAGATCTAATAATGCAGACGCCCTACCTCGCGAACTAAGGAAGGCAAACCAGACTTATCTGCAACTTACCGGGGACACCAAAACCTATACGAAAGAGATTGAGGATGCCTTAGAGGCAGCAAATGAATTCGATTTAGAAATACTGAGAAAAGAAATCGATCAGAACCCCGAACGAATATTTACCGCAATAACGAACGCCAGGCAAAAAGAAGAAAATATTAGTGACCAACTGAAGAAACTAAGAGAAGACCCAAAGAAAACTGCCACCCAAGAAATGAAAAATATGGTGCTGGATTCCGCGCAGGCTAAAAAACGATTAACGGATCTTAATTCAATCGCCAAAGACACTTTAAAGAAAACGAATTTAACTCTGTCAAAATTAAAGACAACTCAAGACAAAAGAAAAGCTGAAGATCTAGTCAAAAGACTGAAAGAATTGATTAAGTAGTACCAAAAGATTTAGCTGCAGGCTAAGCCATCTCCTCCGAGACTTTTTTATTGGCTATTCTCTTCTATGTCCTTCCGGGCACCCCTCGGTATATACGGCCTGACAAAACCATAAAGAAGATAAATTATAAAGAGAACAGGAACCCCCACGGGTAAGGCAAATTTCCTTCCAACTGTAAACATCAAGCCAATCAAAATAGCCGCAACCACCATTACCATAAAGGATCGTGAGCCCCGTAAATTTACTTTTTTAAAAGTGGGATACTTCACCTTACTCACCATCATTGCCGAGAGAAAGAGCAATAGAACCGGCAAAGCAAATTTCCAATTCCCCTTGGTAAAATCACGCTCCTCAAACCAAATTAAGAAATAAGTGATACTCGCCACCAGACCGGCCGCGGCGGGAATAGGAAACCCCACAAACTCACTTGAGTCTCCCCCTTTATCAACTTTTTCATCTTTATTCTCATCCTGCATCGCTGAAAGGCAGTTAAAACGTGCCAATCTTAAAGCACCACAAATCACATATACCGAGGCAATGAACCAACCCAATTCAGCCATATCCTCCCTGAATACATCGCTCAAAACAATTCGGTGAACCAAAAAAGCTGGCACCAATCCAAAGGAAACCACATCAGCCAAAGAATCAAACTCTCGTCCAAAAGGACTTTCATACCCGCCCATTCTAGCAACCCGCCCATCCAATAAATCAAATACACAGGCTAGCAGGACCAACTCAAGAGCCCAATAAATAGACTGTTTAGCCGCGGCAAACTGCATCGCCATATCCGCATAAGGCGGCTGAAGATGGTAAAGAGAAGGAGCACTAACAATGATCGTTAGCGCCAAAAATCCGCAGAAGAGATTGCCCGCCGTAAAGAGATTCGGCAGAAAATAAATTTTTATATTCAGGGAACCCTTCGCTGAGTTATTCTTTAGTTCGTCCACAATTGGACCAAAACTACGAAAAAAAATCCTTTAACTAAAGCCGATAATAAACTTGAGCAGCCTGAATTTCTTTTAATTCTCGATCATTTGATCGATAGTAAGACCTCTCAAGCGACTAACGCCTACCCTAACCAATTTGACATCGGGGTAGACTCCTAAAGTAAATAATGGGGAAAAACATAGTATATTTTGATTTGGAAACTCAGAAATCGGCTGATGAAGTAGGCGGTTGGAACCATATCGATCTCATGGGCATGAGCATAGGAGTAACCTTCAGCACCGAACGCGGGGATTACCGAGTCTACGGCGAACCTGAAATCGATGGACTAATTGAAGAGATACAAAAGGCAGACCTAGTGGTGGGATTTAACCAAATCCGATTCGATTACAAGGTATTGGAGGGTTATTCAGTTTTTGATTTCACCCAAGTTCCCTCACTGGATATGTTAGTCGATTTGAACGAGAAACTCGGCCATCGACTCAAACTTGATTCCATCGCACAAGCCACCTTCGGTTGTGAAAAAACGGCTGAAGGTTTGCAAGCTATCGAATGGTATCGGCAAGGCAAACTACTAGAAATTGCTGAGTACTGTTTATATGATGTAAAGATTACGAAGATGGTCCATGAGTATGGAAGAGCCCACGGACACCTGCATTACACCAATAAATTTGGGAACAAACTCAAGGTAGAAGTCGACTGGTAATTAAAGCGCTGCGGCGATTCCCTCGGCTAGCTTTTGTCGATAGGTCGATGTGTCAATTTGACGTGCCTCACTTGGATTAGAGAGATAACCACCCTCAACAAGTATTGCTGGTCTCCTCTGTCCCTTAATCACACTCATAAAACGTATCCGTCTTACACCACGATCAGGCATCCGGCACTTAAGGAGAATCTGGTTGTGAACCCGAGCAGCCAATTGAAAACTCCTCTCATCAAATGGATTATTCGGCAATAATGATGTTACTGGATCGGGATTACCCCGCGTAAAGTGTGAAGGCATACCCACTGGAGCTATACAGTAAGTTTCCAGACCCCGTACTCTCGCAGCAGCAGCATTAAAATGCAGGCTAATAAAAATAGATGCCCTAACTTTATCAGCAAAACGCACTCTTTCAGTCAGGGACATGGATTTGTCACCATTCCTTGTTAAATAGACCCTCCACCCCTTTTTTTCCAGGAGAGGTTTTAAACGTTGAGCCCAATCCAAAGTATATTGTTTTTCATACTCACGGTTGAAGGTGCTACGCGTGCCTTGATTGTCGCGGCCATGTCCTGCATCGATTACCGCAACTTTACCCAAATTAGGCATCCCGGCGGCTAATGGCGCGAGGTGTTTTTCAATATCCAGGTGGTGGACATACAGACTTCCACCTATGAGTTGCGGGCCAAAACCCATCCAAATCTGCATTCCTTGACAAGTAATCAACCGGCGCTTCGGACGTAAATCAAAACGCATTCCTGAAATCACCAATCTGAAAAATTCCTCGTTACCCTTACGGATTTGGCCGTACCACCCTTTATGTGCTTTTCCCCAAAGTTCCAGTGATACCCATTTATCCTGCCCCATATTTATACTGTACGATTTAGCTCTCCCTCCTTGATTCAAAAGTTGCTCACCCGTTAATATTACCGGTTGAGCAGCAATTGGAGCTCGTCGGGGGTCTTCCCTGGGATCATTAAAATTAGGCGGGGCAGGAGGAATGAACCTTGGAGAGGTAGCCCTTACCGCTTGAGTAAACTGGCTGGTTTTTGAACCAGAGGCGGGGGTTCGTGCTACTCCCGATTGCGAACTAGATCCAATACTGTTGGCTTTTTGAATATGGCTTGATGATGTCGATTCACAGGATATCAACCCCATAGAAACCACTAAAATGGCAATAGCTAATTTTCGTTTGATCAAATGCACCTCCTTGTAGCGTCACAAAAAACGCAAAATGCAGGCGGAAACCTAAGAAAAACCCCTCCATAAGTCGAGGTTATTCACAATGGTTAATAACTGCTTGCGCCATTTAGCCCATAAAATCCATGCTCAATCGCAATGAGAATTTTAGTCGCCATTACCGGTGCCAGTGGGGCCATTTACACTCAAAGACTCCTTGATCGGCTTGATCCGGATCAGCATGAGGTTCATGTCATCACTAGCAGCTATGGTCAGGTAGTGATGCGAGAAGAGCTCCCCGAGGGACTAAAACTAAATGAAGGAGTTCCTCTACATGCAGCTAAAAGTATGAATGTACCCTTTGCCAGTGGCTCCAATGCCTTTGATTCAATGGTCATATTACCCTGCACCATGGGAACCCTTGGCCGAATTGCCCATGGCTACAGCGATGATGCCCTACTACGTGCTGCAGACGTAATGCTGAAAGAAAACAAAAAACTCATTCTTTGCCCCCGCGAGACGCCCCTCAGCTTGGTGCACATTAAGAATATGGAACTATTGATTCAGGCAGGCGCGATCCTGCTTCCCCCAAATCCTTATTTTTATTCTGGAGCTAGCACCATTGAAGAACTGGCTGATACGGTCGTCGCAAGGGTTCTCGATCACTTGAATGTCGACCATAATGTCTCTCCACGTTGGCCTGAAGAACGTGACTAAACTTGTCATTTTCCCGACAATAGCTCAGCTTGTGTGTGTGGCAAGGAAGGAGACAAGGCCTCAACCCGACGAGGAACACAAGGAACCAACCCTACTAGAAAAGTGGGCGGACTTTGTCAAAATTTCTCATACCGTTTTTGCCTTACCTTTTGCCTTATCTGCCACAGTTTTAGCAGCCCGTGCCCAGCACGCTGGATTGGAGGAAAGTCTTCAGGAAAACCTCATCGCCATGAAGCATGGTTGGCCCGGTTGGAAATTATTCTTTTTAATTATACTAGCCATGGTGACTGCCCGAACATGCGCCATGGCATTTAATCGTATTGTTGATCGTAAGTTCGATGCACTTAATCCACGTACCAAAAACCGCCATTTACCTACCGGACAAATTTCACTCATTAGTGCCTGGACTCTTTGCCTGCTCAGTGGAGTACTCTTTATCGGCACGACCTTTGGAATAGATCAGGTTCGCGAGCTCAATCAAGGCACACTAGTCTGCTTCATGCTTTCTCCTGTAGCCTTACTCTTCATCCTAGGTTATTCTTTCACAAAAAGGTTCACCGACTTCACA
>MDTG01100920.1_pt1 | contig 23204 bp, 20 predicted proteins | sample 811421 | NCBI WGS metagenome assembly MDTG01 (sample SAMN05326645, study PRJNA326480) | marine metagenome | isolation source: seawater | place: Pacific Ocean: South East | collected 2011
GGTATTTCTTTTTACTTTTACCTTAGATGAGGAAATACTTTTTTTCTTATCAAAAAGATGTTTGCCATAATCTAAGAGCTTACAAACAACAGGTTTTGAATCAGAAGGTGAAACCTGAACCAAATCTAATGATGCTGTTCTTGCTGACTCAAGAGCTTTATTAAATGTCAAGAGCCCCATTTTTTCTCCATTAGCACCGATTAGCATAACCTCATCAGCTTTTATTTTTTCATTAATTGGATTAATATTTTTTTTTGAGGAAGCTATGAGAGTGCCTACGAATTAGAAGAAGATAAAATGTATAACATTAAAGGGTTAACAAGAAATTTGTTTTTGTGTATTTTGATTGGTTAACTTTCATTTAAGTGTTGAATTTTATACTAAAAATTATATTTGGCAATATTTATGGTTGAAGAAATGACTGTTCCCAAACATCATCAATTTTTTCAAAAATTTCTCTTTTATTTATTCTTGATTCATGGCCTTCCCAGAATTCAAAATAATACGGCGTAAATGAGTAACCTCCCCAGTAATCAGGACAATTTTCTAAATCATTAGCTTTAAGAGCATGTTGATATTTTCTTTTGACCTCATCATAAGATTTAATAGTTTTAGATTGTTTTGATGAAATTGCTATGGCATTTTTTTCTCTTGATCGTTTTTTAAAATGCTCATTTGATATTTGTTTATTCACCTTTTTAATTTTAGCTTTTACTCTTACTTGAGTATTAATGGTATTCCAAAAAAATAAAACAGATATTTGATTGTGCTCTTTAAATTGAAACGCTTTTGGAGAGTGATAGTTTGAAAAAAATATCCAACTATTGTTCTCAATATATTTTAAATTTACATATCTCGAATCAACAATATTATTTTTATTATCATATGAACTTAGGGAGAATGCCTCAATAAATGGCTGCTTATTATTTTCGGCCTTGTTATATAGATAAAAAAACCTACGATATGGTCTTTCTTGATTAAGATTTTTAAACTTTATCATTTAGATTTTAATGATTTTTCTAGAACATTCATTGTTCCAGCAGCTTGAGATTCTCTTGAAAAATTTTTTGAAGAATTTTTACTATTAGTTTTAAATTCTCTATATAGAGAAGTGTTTTCTTTTAAAATTTTAAAGTTTTTTGCTAAATCATGAGGTGAATTTGCTTCTGAAACAAGCCCACTATTAGTTTGCTTTATTATTTCTGACCCTTCACTTTTTGGTCCTGCATAAACAATTGGAATACCTATTGCCATGGTTTCAAATATCTTTGATGGTATTACCTTCTTAAAAGCAGGATCTTTTTTTAAGTGGACTAAACCTGCATTAGAAATACTCCAATATTTAGATAATTCATCTCTAGGTTTTTTATCAATAAAATGAACATTTGATATGTTATCTTCTTTCACTGCTTTAATCATTTTTTGTTTTTCTGCACCATCTCCAATAAATAAAAGATGAATATCGTCATCTTGAACTAGTTTTGCAGCATTAATAGCATTTAATAAGTTATGGGCTAATCCATGAGTGCCAAAATAAGAAATAATAAATTTATTAATCAAGCCGAGGCTTCTTGCCAAGGATTGATCATACTTTTGTTCAGAAAATAATTTTAGATTTGCTCCGTTAATAACAACATGCATTTTGTCTGGATTTATTCCTTTTTCTTGAAGACTTGTTTTAAATGCTTTGGTGAACAAAATTATATTTTTTGAATTTCTGTATATAAAAAATTCAATTAACTCAAAAGCTTTATAAATTAAAGAGGTTTTTTTAATTCCAGTAGTTGCAGCAATTGATTCAGGCCATAAATCTCTGATTTCAACAACGTGAGGAACTCTTCTTAAAAAACTAAATAAAATTGCACCTAAAGGAGTAAAAATATGCGGTGAGGTTGATAAGACAACATCAGGCTTTTTTAAAAAAAAAGAGTTTAAAAATGATGAAATAAAATATGAGAAATAGTCCAATGTTCGTTTGATTGTTCCTTTGTTTTCTGCCATGTAAGTCATTACTCTTAGCACCTTAATACCATCAATATCTTCCCAGTATCTAAATTTATTTTTATATCCATTATATGGTTTGCCATTTGGGTAATTGGGAGTATTCGTTATTACAGTTACTTCATGTCCTTGTTCAACCCAAATTCTACATCGATCATAGACATGGGCAGCAGGAGCTCCAATTTCAGGAATAAAATAGTCGCTAAAGAATATTATTCTCATATCATTGCCAATTAAATGAAATCATAGATTCATCTTGTTTGAAATCTTTTAAACAAATAGTTGATGATCCTTCTAGAAGCCCAAAACCTTTTGCATATAAATTATCTTCGATAACTATATTACAATTATATGCTGTAAATAATATTATTTTTTTATCTGGTGTAATGAGCTCGCCCGTATTATTGCCTTCTAAAAAATTAATATTTATATCTGGTGATAAGTGAAATCTTGACTTGAGATCATATTTGATTTGGTTATTAACTCTATCGATGACTATTAATGAATTCTTAATCTTTTTTATTTCCCTAGTATGTAATAAAGTACGTTCTAATTTTCTATAGCCATTATGAGATGCTTTGATTTCTTGTATATCATTTTCATTTTTAATGTGAATATCTTTTATTTTTGCTCTTGCTCCAACTCTAAAACTACTCCAAACTTCTGAAGAGTTTAATTCATTTATTGTTAGTGTTGAATGTGCAATGGTACTTCTCTCAAAATGTCTTCTAGATGAATTTTCATAATTTGATGTGCCGCTATTAACAATTAATCTCGATCCAAAAACTGAGAGTTCAAATGATAAAGCGTCAGCGTGACCATGTCCTGGTTGATAAGAAGCACCAATTTCTGCGGCATCAAATATTAAAATTGAGTCCTTGCAAGATATTCTTATATATCCTGAGTCTTCTAGATAGGTGACCCCATTTCTATCTTCTCTAGGTTTGTAATTTATCAAGGAATTCAACTCTTTAAATATTGCGCTTGGATGCAAGGCAATTCCTAAGGCTGCATCATTAAAATATGATATTTCTCCATCTTGATGAAGCATTGCCTGAAGCCAATCCGCCATCTTTATAATATTTATTTTTAATAGAGAATTTAACCCTTTTAGATCATTATCTGAATTATTTATAGAAGACAGCTTATAAATATCAATTAAAATCTCTAGAACTATAGAGTGATACATTGGCGAGAGTTCAAAATGTGCTCCATCATTAAGAATTTGTTCGTTAATTTGTAATCTAAGAATTTTAATACCTCTTGTAAGCCATTTTTTTGGCTCAATACCATCAAAAAATAATCCAGCAAATATAAGCGCTCTTGCATTTTCTAAAATATGGTTACCCAATATATGATATTCGATATTGTTATTTAAGAATCTAATTTGTTTTACTAATGAATCAGTTATTTCTTCATTTATTTCTTCAATATTTGAAGATAAATACTTAATCCAATTAACTGACCTTTTTGATATTGGATAAGGCTCCCAACCTATTCCAGATAATAATTTATTATCCTCAATCCATTGATGAATAAGATCTCTTTTTAAAAAAATTTCAGTAGATGAGCATAGAAGTCCATCAAAATAATGCAGGTTATATGTCCATAGTTTTTCGTAGTTTGGGTTATTCCAATCACGAGGAAAATTTAAAGATTTCTTATCATTTAAAAAAATAAACGTATTATTTTGTAAAATTTTTTTATTACTAACATCCCAATCAAGTTTTGGAAAATTTTTTATTTTATAAGGTCTATTTTCGACTATATAAAGACTTGAGAATTTTCTTGTAAGTCTATTAAATATTTGAACAGGTTTTAAAAAGTATATAGTTTTTATATATAAAAGAATGATACGAAGAAGGCTCACTTTTTAATTCTTGACATTCCTTGAAGCCATTATTGTAAATTTTGAAACCTCAACCAATTCTTCGAAGCTTATAGGTGAATCAGCTCCTGTTTTGATAGAATTTATATAGGTTTGGATGCATTCTTTTTGGCCTTTGTTCTGAAATATAAAATTTTTATTCTTTGCTCCATTAAAGCCGTGAAATTTAATATTTTTAAAGTTATTAATAATTGCAATGTTGCCGGATTGAAAAACCTCGATTCTTTCTTTTGGATAAGATTTGTGGCCATTGGATACATATTGAATTGAAGCAATTGAACCATTTGAAAATTTTAAGGATATTAAGACTGAGTCATCAAACTCATTTTCTAAATATAAACTTTGTAGATCAACTATCGGTGAGGATGCAATAAACCTGCAAAGATCTATAAAATGACAGGCCTCTCCAATAATCCTGCCCCCACCAATTTTTTTATCTTGAATCCAGCTCTCAGATCCTACAAAACCAGCATTTACCAGATAAGAAATTGAAATAGGTTCTACTGTATTTAATTTATTTTTAAGCATGCTTACTAGAGGTGCAAATCTTCTATTATAGCCAACCATCAAGTTGCCTGTATCGCCTCTTTTTCGAGATTTGGTATAGCTTTCAACTATATTATTAAGTTCAGAGCTATTAATAGCCAATGGTTTTTCAACAAATATGTTTTTATTCTTATTAAGAGATTTAATAACTAATTCAGCATGAGAATTATGCTGGGTTGCAATAAATACTGTATTAATATTTTCATCATCTATTATAGATAAATTTTCAGTACTTGTTTTTAGAAACCCAAACCTCTTACCAAGAAATGTTCCAGATGTTCCTTGGGATGAGGTTATGGTATCTAATATAACATTAGTTTTTTTAATTGCTGGTATTAATTTACTTCCAGCATAGTTACCAGCACCTATCATTCCTAAAGTGATACTTGATGTCTGGTTTGTTTTTTTTATTGAATCATCAATAAATATTGTTATATCATCTATTACACTCTCATTTTCAAAATTAAGTAAAATTCCAAGTGACTGTTTGTTTTGTAGTAACTTTTCATATGCCTTTTTTGCATCAATAAAATTAAAAGTTTCTGATACTAAGGAGTTTATATTTATAGCGCCTTTATCAATTAGATCTAAAACTGCTTTAAAATTTCTTTTTTCAGTCCATCTTACATACCCTATAGGGTAATCATTTCCTTCTTCTTCATATTGCTGATCATATCTTCCTGGCCCATATGAACATGAAACCATAAAGCTTATCTCTTTCTCATAAAAATCGTTTCTCTGAATATCTAAGCCTACAACACCGATAAGTATAATCCTACCTTTCTTTCTAAGCATATTTGCAGCATTGTGAATAGGCTCGTTGCTATCAGTTGATGCAGTAATTATAACGCCATCTATATAATCATTTGATGAAAATTCTTTAGCTACAGTTAAGGGATCATTTGATTTTCCAAGCTCAAATGCATCAACACCATAAGATTTAGCTAACTCTACTTTATCAGAATCAAAATCAAATCCAAGAACATTGCATCCATTTGCTTTTAAAATTTGAACTGTTAACAGCCCTATTAAACCAAGCCCCATAACAACAAAATGCTCTCCGATTGTTGGATTAGCAAGTCTCACGCCTTGAAGTGCTATAGACCCGACAACAGCAAATGAAGCCTCAGTATCTGAAACTTGTTTAGGAATTTTTGCAACCAAGTTTTTTGAAACACAAACTATTTCAGCATGATTACCATTTGAAACAACTCTATCTCCAACCTTAAATTCCTTAACATCATGACCGACTTCAATTACAGTTCCTACATTTGAATAGCCCATTTGCATAGGCTGATCTAATTTTGCTTTGATTGATTCTAGTGTTGAAAAAACACCATCAGTCTTAGCTTTTTTAAGAACCATTTTAACTTTTTCAGGTTGTTTTTTTGCTTTATTCAAATAACTAGATTTACCAAAATCTACGAGCATTCTTTCAGTTCCTGAGGAAATTAATGTTTTTGAAGTTTTTATAAGGACATGTTTTTTTTTGCAAGCAGGTTTAGGCAACTCTTTGATTATAGTATTACCATTTTTTACATCTTGATATAACTGCTTCATATTATAGGTTCATAATTTAATCTAGAAACTCAAGACACCACAACTCAAAACATAACAAAGTATATATTGCATAAGAATAATCTGCATTACCGGCTCTATCATCAGAAATCATTTTAGATACCTCTTCAGAATTAAAAATTCCTCTAGCTTCTATCTTTTCTTTAGTTAGAACCTCATCGATTAATGGGAGTAAGTCATTATTAAGCCATTGACGTAGAGGAGCTCCAAAACCAGTCTTTTTTCTGTAAATAATATTTTTAGGTAAATAAAATTCTGTTATTTTCTTTAAAATCCACTTACCAGTTAAGAATCTTTGTTTAAATCTTGATGGTATATTAGAGGCGATTTTAATAATATTTTTATCGAGAAAAGGAACTCTAACTTCAACTCCATTTGCCATACTCATTTTGTCTGTATAGTTTAAATTTAAATCTTTTAAAAAATACTTCTTTTCTAAGTACAACATTTTTTCTAAAGGATCTCTTAAACTGGATGTATTCATATCTTCAATGATAAATTTAAGCGGGTCTTGAGATATAATATTTTTATCTTTGAATAACTTTAATGCAGCCTTTGGATCTAACCAGTAGAAAAAGGAAAGTATCTTATTTTGCTGGTTTTCGGAGTTTAAGGAATATTTGAATAATTTTTTAAGTTTTCTAATCTTTGGACTCTTATTTAAATTAAATAACGAGGTTAAACTTAGAATCATTTTTTTAATAATTAAAGGTATAGATTCAATAATAATATAATTTTTAATAGCTAGATGTCTTCTATATCCAGAAAAAATATCATCTGCTCCAGCACCCGAAAGAAGCACCTTTATACCAGATTCTCTTGCTTGCTTACAAATTAGATAGGCATTAATCATTGCTGGATCAGCTGCTAATTCATCATTATGATAAATAATTTTTGGTAACAAAGTTAGCATATCTGGATCCATTTTAGTTATAAATAAATCTACCTCATTAAGATCAGCAACTTTTTTAGCATAAGGCAGGTCATTTTCAAATCCTTCAGCTTTCAGTTCATGTTCATTGCCTTCAATTGAAAAGCATTTAAGGGCATTATTATGCTTTGATGCTATAGAGACTATTAAGCTTGAATCGAGACCCCCTGAAAGAAAGGCACCAAGTGGGACATCGGAAACTAATTGTTCTTTCACGGATTTTTCTATGGCCGATTTCAATTCTTTTTTGTGGCTAGCAAGACTTTCATTTGAGGGTTTGTACTTTGGCCATGTCCATGTAGTTACTGACGAGAAAATTTTATTATCTTTTATTGTTATAGTTTTTCCTTCTGGAAATTTTTCAATTCCCTCAATTAGTGTTTCATTTCCTGGATTCCATAGAAATATTAGTGTTCTATATAAACTATCATAATTAAGATTCTTTTTAACATTTTTTAACTTAAATAAAGCCTTCATCTCACTTGCAAAATAAAAACCTTGATCGCTATGAAAAAAATAAAGTGGTTTTATCCCACAACCATCTCTAGAAACAATTAGTTCCTCTTTATGAGAGTCCCATATTGCAAATGCATATATGCCATTAAGATTTTTAAAGCCCTCAACACCCTGATCAAGATAAAGATTGAGTATTACCTCAGTATCTCCACATGTATTGAATTTATATCCTTTAGTGATTAAATTTTTTTGTAACTCTTGATAATTATATATCTCTCCATTGAAAACAATACATAGTCTCATACTAGAATCCCATAATGGTTGATTGTTAGATTCAGCTATATCAATAATGCTTAATCTTGAATGGCCAAGATGAATATTACCAAGAGATATATGCCCTAGGTTATCTGGGCCTCTATGAGATTGTGATTTGGTCATTTCTATTAACTCGGTCTCGGAAATATTTCCTAATGCACCTACAATTCCACACATCTAATTAACCTTTTTAGTCCCTTCTTGTAAATTAGTAAAATCTAAAATTAAGCCTTTAAATTTTTTTAAATTTTTAAATTCTTTATGAGCAACTAAAATAACTAGTAAATCAGAATTATTTCGTGCATATGAAAGCTTTACAAGCTTTGAATTATTTTTATCAAGCGATTGAGGTAAATTTTTAATATTAGGCTCTGCAACTAATAGCCTGTCTCTATAAATTTTAGAGAGTTTGTTTGCTATATATAAAGCAGGACTCTCTCTTAAATCATCAATATTTGGCTTAAAAGCAATACCAAGAATACAAATCTTCGCATCTTTTTTTTCAATCTTATTATATAAGTTCTTAATTTTATTTAATGTCCATTTTGGCTTAAAATTATTAACCTCTCTCGCTGTTTTAATTAATTTTGATTCTTTTGAATGTTGAGAAACTATAAACCAAGGGTCAACCGCAATACAATGACCGCCAACTCCTGGTCCTGGATTGAGAATGTTTACTCTTGGGTGTCGATTTGATAGGTCAATTAACTCCCATACATCAATGTTTTGTTTATCACATATTAGCGATAACTCATTTGCGAAAGCAATATTAACGTCCCTAAAACTATTTTCAGTCAACTTAGACATCTCTGCTGTTTTAGAATTAGTGTGAATCATTTGTCCTTTCGCAAAAATTTTGTATAGTTTTGATGCTTCCAATGAACACCTATTTGAAATACCTCCAATAATCCTATCATTGTAAACAAGTTCTTCCATAATATTTCCAGGCAAAACTCTTTCAGGGCAATAAGCTATTCTAATATCTGAATGATCACCATGAGTATGTGGAAAAGTTAAATCTTTTCTATTTTTAGCAAAAAATTCTGAAACTTTTTCTGTAGTTCCAACGGGAGACGTTGATTCTAATACTATTAGATCTCCTTTTTTAATTACATTAGTGATTAATTTACATGCAGACATAATATGATTTATATTTGGATTCTTTGTCTTTTTATGAAGTGGAGTTGGAACAGCTATAATAAATGCATCTGAAATTTTTGCGTTTAAGGAAGCCACTAAAAATTTATTTTTGGTAACAATAGATATAATTGCATCAAGACCAGGTTCTAATATATGTATTTGTCCTTTATTTATTGTATTAACAATATTTTTATTTATATCCAAGCCAAAAACTTTAGCACCTTTTGATGCAAAAATTGCCGCTGTAGGAAGCCCAATATAGCCTAGTCCAATAATGGATATATTTTTATATTTCATAATATTTCTTTGTATCGATCTTTAATGGAGTCGATAATCCTTTTACAAGCAAACCCATCACCGTAAGGATTGTGAGCTAAGCTCATTTTATTATATATATCATTATTATTATTAATCAATGCTAAAGAGTTTTTAAAAATTTTATTAACATCTGTGCCAACTAACTTTACAGTACCAGCATCAATAGCTTCAGGCCTTTCTGTAGTTTCCCTCATGACCAAAACAGGCTTTCCTAGAGATGGTGCTTCCTCTTGAATTCCTCCAGAATCAGTAATAATCATGTAAGATCTATTCATTAAATATACAAAAGACATATACTCTTGAGGCTCTAAAAGATAAATATTTGGGACATCCTTGAGAATTCTTTCAACAGGCTCTTTGACATTTGGATTTAAATGCACTGGATATACTATCTCTGTGTTTTTAATTTCAGTTGCTATTTTTTTTAAAGCAATACATATATTTTCAAAACCCTTACCAAAACTTTCTCTTCTGTGGCCAGTGACAAGAATCATCTTTTTATTTTTATTTAAATAAGAGAACTCTTCACTAAAATGTTTAGTATTTTCTTTTTCTTTAAAATAATCATTTTGTATCGATTTAAGTGAGTCTATTACTGTATTTCCAGTAACATATATTTGTTTAGAATCTACATTTTCTTTTAATAAATTTTCACGAGCTAATTTAGTTGGAGCAAAATGATAATCAGTAATTGCCGCTGTTAATTTTCTATTTGCCTCTTCAGGCCACGGTGATAATATATTACCAGTTCTCAATCCTGCTTCTACATGAGCTACTTTAATGTTCTGATAATATGCGCTTAAAGCTCCTGCAAATGTTGTGCTTGTATCGCCATGGACAAAAACAATGTTAGGATTAACTTTTCGAATAATTGGTTCTAGTTTAGCTATTATGGTTGAGCTGATATCCGCAAGACTCTGATTTTTTTTCATTATATCTAAAGAAAAATCTGGGGTAATATCAAAAATATTTAAAACAGAATCTAACATATTCTTGTGTTGTCCAGTTATACAAACTAAAGAACTAAACTCAATATCTAATGATAGTTGTTTTATTAAAGGTGCTAATTTAATTGCCTCAGGCCTTGTTCCAAAAATTGTAAGTGCTTTAATCATTTTTTAAAGAATCTATATAAATAATTGCACATTGTAAGTTAATATGGCATTTTTGGGTGGCTTTAAACTAATATTTTAGATTCTTATTACAAAATTTATGTATATGTTTTGATTGTATGAAATGCTCTATTTTATTTGAATCAACTCTTTTAAAAATATCTTGTAATTCATCCCTTTGCCCATTTATAAATATTGAGTTCATTGGATCACATATTTCTCTAGCAATAGGAATATCCATTGCAACAATAAGCTTGTTAAATATAGATGCTTCAATATAGGGGAAGCCAAAGCCCTCAAATAAAGATGGTTGGATAATTGCAGAGGCTGCCTTAAAGGATCTATTAACTTCGGCCTGCAAAGCTTTATCTACTGAGACTATATCCTTAAATTTATTAAATTTGTTGGTGCCAATTATTAATAATTTTAAATTTGAGTTATTATTATTTTTATATAAATTAAATTCATCTACTAGATATTGAATATTTTTATAAGGTAAATCTGATGATATACACATCACATACTTATCATTTTTCATCATTAAAGATTCTGATATACCAATATCTTTATATTTATCAATATTAAGGAAGTTGTATTTGACTTCTATTTTTGATCTTTGCCCGTAAAATTTTACATAGTCTAACTTTGTAGATTCACTAATACAAAATATTTTTTCGTAAAAAAGATGATGAAAAAATATAAAAAAATTTCTTTGAAGTCTAAAAAATAATCTTGGTTCATACATAGGATATTTATATTTAAAATCATGAATGACCAAACTATTCTTTATTGAAAGGTTTATTAAAGGGCCATAATTAAAAGTATTTATAATTTTTTTAATATTTTTTAGAAAGAATATTGGAAGAAATAATAATTTTATCCTCCATAAATAATCATTCATATAATTAGAAGAAATTTGTATATTATTTTCATTACAAAAATTCTCTATATTATCTCTTTGAGATCTTCTAAAAAGAAATATTTCATTATTTGAAGAATGTGAATATAGAAACATTAGGTTTCGTACATATTCTCTATAACCAAAATTTGATTTATCGTCATATAGAAGGCAATTTATTAGAATCATAATTTTTTCAACATATCTAAAGTGTTGGAGCGGAGATTATCAAAAGAAAAATTATTTTTAATAGTTTCGGAATCTTTCAAAATCTTATCATCATAAAACGTAATATCATTAATAAGATTATTAATTACTGTATTTATTTCATTGTGATTATCTATCAATATGCCAAAGTTATTTTTCTTCATATTCATGTTCAAACCATTATTTCTATCTATCGCAACCAATATGTTTTGGCACAAAACAGCTTCAAGAGGTGCTACACCGAAAGACTCATCTTTATCAAAATTTACAAAGATATTACTGCTAAGCAGAATATCTTTTACTTTATTTCGAGAAACAATTGGATAAATTTTAATATCAAATGGGAATTGATAATTCTTAATAATCTGTTCTAGTTTTGGAATCTCATCTTGAGAAACTCCAATTATATTTAGTGTTAAATTTATTTCAGTCCTTGTTGATAAAGAATCAAGCAGAAACATCAAACCACCATGTTCCCAGTCATTTTTTAGAAAGCTTATTGATAAATGATAAGATTTTTTTTGATTGGTGTATGGATTGTCATATAAAGAGTCGAGAGCTTTATTAAGGATAAAAATTTTACTTTCTGGAATGCCTAAATTTAAATTTAGAAGATTATTTTTTTGATATTCAGAATTAGCTATTATTTTTTTTGATCTTAATAGACATAAATAAAATATATTTCTTAGTAAAAAATTATAATTTTCATATTTGCTGTCATTTACCATCAAATAATATCCCCCAATAATAAATGTGAAAATTATGTGAAAAAAAGAATTCACTATAAAAATTGAACTTGAATTTTTTGACTTCAAGTACATGAAAGTTATTGAATAAAGGAGTTGTTGAAAAAAGGTTAAAAATTTATTTGACGATCTTAATGGTATTTTTATTTTTTTTGAATCAGGTATTTGAATGTCATGAGAAATTATTGAAAGATCATATTCACTGTCATTGGTAATTTTTATAAAGTTTTTTACAAATAAGCCTGGTCCTGATTTTATTTGGTCGTGTTGATCAACAAAATAAAAAATTCTTTTAGGCTTCATAATAGATACTTTCTATAAAGTCTTTGGTTTGAGGGAAATCATCATGATACAAATCATCAAATTTGTATTCAATAACCTTATTGAGGAAATCGTTGTCAATATTTATAAAGGTATAATTTATATTATTTCTCATCCTTTCTTCAATTCCATATGATTTCTTGGTTATAAAAGGAATTCCAAGAGGAATGCAATGAGACAATACTCCTGAATTATAAAATTTTTCTGAAGTATTCAGAACATAGTCAAATTCTTTAAAAATAGAACTGATTGAATTTTTATCAACAAATCTATTAATTATTTTTACCTGGCCGCTAAAAATTTTATTAATTTTTGTATTCAGGGTTTCAAAATAATCCTTATCATAAGCATTACCCAAAATAACAATATCGATATTATTTAAAATAATTGACTCTTTTATTTTCATTAAAGTTTCAAAAATATTTTTATATGGCCTTATTTGTCCAAAAATTAAGATTTTTTTATTTTTATTGTTTGATTTAATATAGTTCTCCTTGGATTCTAATTTTGAGAAATATGTTGACTCATAGAAAACATTTATCTTTTCTTTTTTAATTTTATAAAATCTACTAATAACTGTTCTAGAATAATCTGAAAAAGCTCTAATTGATTGCGCCGAGTCCAAGAAAAATTTAATGGCTTTGTAATCAATGGTCTTATATTTAGAATCATGGGGTCTTATATTATGAAGCGAAATATAAATATTCTTTTGAAAAAATTTTAATGCAAAAACATCAAGCATAAATAAAGGAAACTTGATTAATGTTTTTAATAATGAGTTTTTGCTTGAATAATACATGTTAAACCAATCAAAATGCATAGCATTAGGTTTATTAATAATTTGGTTCAAAGTAAGGTTCAGTACTAAAAAATCCTGGGGTTGTATAACACGAAATTTTTTTGAAAGATTGTTTTTTAGATCCTCAACATAATCTGATTCAAAATCAGACTTTGGAAAAATCATAATAGTTTGACGTTTCATTTTTTTATTACGGTTTGATGATTGGGCAATAACCCGGAAAAAACAAATAAAGTAAAGACTATAAAATGTCCTGAATTAAATCCTTCGATAAAAATACTATCGAAAATTGAAAAAACCATTAGCCCAAAAAAGAAGGGAAATAAGTCAATTTTATAAATATCTCTATACTTTATTAAATTATTAAAGGAAGAAATAAAAATATAACTTAAAATTATTAAAGATGGAATTACTCCAAAATCTAAAAGTATCCCAAAATAGGTACTATGTGCATGCAAGCCTTCAACGCCAGTTAAATCATAGGTTGATAGCATCAATTTCTGATTACCCAATCCATTGCCATAAAAAATAAGATTATTGTCTATAATTGCATCAATTGAAGCGGCCCATAATATAGTTCTATTCCCAAAGATGCCATATTCTAGAATATCTGAAATCTTAATCCCATATATTTGTAATAAATCAGATTCTATTTCAATAATTGAAATAACTATTGCTAAAATGAAAAATGAAATTATTAACTTGAATGTAACTGTAAAATAATCCTTAAATAAATAAAAATATATAAAAACAAGATTCGAAAGAATAAATGTTCTGTTTATTTGTAGAAATACTATAAAAATAATCCCGTAAATTAATATAATGATAAAAATATCAAAAAATTTATCTTTCAAGCTTGATTTTTGAATCAAGATAAGAAATTGATAAACATATAAGAAGAAGAAAAAGTAATTTACTGATTCAAAAACTCCACTAAAAGCATTTCCTGTTATAAGTGTATCGTTTCCATATATATTATCTGAAACTCTTGAATCTCCTGAAATGTAGGCCAGAATTGAAATAACAAAAAACAATCTTAAAACAATACAAATTGACTTTAGCCTTTCTTCAATTGTTACTTTTCTTGTAATCATAAATTCAATTGCTAAAACAACTATTAAAATTAATAAAGATCTATAAGAAACCAACATATCCAAACTAAATAAAATATTATTTACTGCTATAAACAAAATAAAAGATACAAATTTTAAATTAAATAATTGTTGGTTTTTATTAAAAGCAAGAAAGGCAGCTACGAAAGATAACCCTATAAATCTGATTGCGCTTGAAAATGGTAACCATGTAATTCCATAGATAAATAAAGAAAAGCAAATCCCATATAAGAAAAAATAATTAAAACTTAAAGGCAATCTCATCTTTATCACTGCAACATGGAAAATCCAAGCCCACCAATGGGTATGAAATATTATCTTGGTCTGTTATCTTGAATTTTCTTTTATGTAACAGTGTGATTTCAAAACAATTATTCATTCCAAATTTTTTATGATACGGAGTGTAATTGTTATTATGAAAGTGGCCTATAAAAAATCCTTCAGATTTAAAATTTTCAAGGATTATTTCAATTTTCTTTTGATGTGTTATTAGCCCATGAATTTCTATCACTACAGCATCAGATTTTTTAGATAAACTAGCTATGTTTTTATCATTTAATATTAAATATTCGCCTCTCTCAATATCAATCTTTAATAAATTTAGATTATCATCTGATGAATTTTCAATTCTATTAATGACATAATCTAATGTTTTTTCATTTTCATTATCCTTATTTGTTATAAATACTGATTCAAAATTTACATTTTTTTTATTTTTTATTAAGAAAAATTTAAACATTAAATATCTGTATATAATTTTTAGTGAATTAATAAGATTGAGCTTTGATATACTTTTTATGATTTCATTTAAAGTATTCTTAAATCCACAACTATAATCGTACATATATATTTTCGATGTTTTTGAATTTTTTATGATATCTTCCTCAAAAGCATATTCAAACCCAACCCCTAAGGCATGAATATTCAATTTTGAGAAAGAATAAATTTTTTTTGGCAATACATAACCGCCATCTGAAGATGAGCCAACTCTCATAAGTTCATTTACATCATATTGAGGTTTGAATCTTTGAATCATCATCTAAACATTCTCATAACACCTTTTATCATATAGAAATACCTTATTCTCCCTAAAAAATGTAAAGAAATATTATTTTTATAGTCTGGGCTGAGTGATGCATCATATTGAATTGGCAGATGTTTAACTCCATTATTTGAATTTGATGCCATAATTGCATGTAAAGTTTGTTCCGTAACCCATTCTCTCTCTTTAATATATTCTTCAAAGACTTTATTTGAAAGCAGCTCATTTATATATTGATAATCAATACATGATTTCTTTATAAAGATTAAGCCTGAATTAAGCCTTTCCTTTAATTTAAAGTCAAAACTTTCTCTTAATTTATTTATATCTGTTATGTAAGCAGATTCTTGATCTCTATTAAAGAAGTTCTCAGGATTTTTGCCATCTTTGTATAGATCAATTAATTTATCCATGAATATATTTTTTTTAACTAATAATACGTCTGAATCAAGGTAAATATAATAATTATGATTATTTGAGAATAATGGAGAATCAAATTTTTTTGCCATTTTGAATTGATCTCTCCATCTTATTAGAGTCTTGTAGTTAAATAATTTCGATTTAATCTTATTATCAGATTGCTTTTCAGAGATATAATTTAATCCTCTTATTTCAGACAGATAATTTATCTGCCTTTTTGTTATTGAGCCGCCATCATGAATAAAAACCTCATATTTGTGATCTGAGTTTTTTAAAAAATAGTATAAAGATATCATTCCCATTGAAAAATCTTTTGAACTCATAAGCATATGAAGTGGGAATTCTCCAAATTCAGTCGAGTTAATATTTCGTAATTTATTTTTTACTGAAAAAAAATAAAATAAAAAAATCAATAAGTTATTGATTGTGCTTAAAAATCTATTTCTTATTCTTATAAAAAGGGACATTTATATTTACTTTTTTGCAATTACAAACAAATTATTATTTAGTTGTTGTGGGAATATAAATTTGGCAATTTTATAAAAGTAATATAATTTTGATTTCTTACGAGACTTTTTCCCCTGAGATAAAGCCAATTCATTTATTTCATTTTGTGTAGGAAGAGTATTTATACACTTGTGATATTTCAGGCTCTTAAATCCATAAAATTTTAAAGTTAATATGAGTTCTTTCATAGTAAATTCTCTTGTGTGATGAGTATAATTATCATCAGAATTTAAATAATGATTTAAGGGTTGAGGATGCCCAGTCTTTCTTAAGAGAAATTTCATCCATGATTCAATTCCTAAAACATTTGGAGTGCACACACAGACATGCGCATCTTCATTTGAGATGCTATTAATTTCTTTAAAAGTATGTTTTATAATTGAAAGATGCTCTATTACTTCGTTCATAATAATTAAATCAAACTTCGTATTTGGCAGTTTCTGTTTTATTAAACTACTTATACCCAATAAATTAGAACATTCAATATTTTTGTTGTCTTGATATGGCTCGTAACCAACTATGTCAAAGTCAAAATGATTTAGAATATATATTATAAATGGCTTTCCACATCCAAAATCACAAATATTTTTTATAGATTCATTTTTATTTTTACTATAATCGATAATTACCCATACCAAGGTCTTATATCTTTTAAAGTTTTTTAAAAACAATGAACTTAAATATGCATCTATTGATACTTTGGAAATAATATCATCTGAAATAGTTTTATAATGAGCTTCGAATTCTTTTTGAGATATCATTGATTGTTGCTAATTTAAAATTTTGTAATATTCGTTGCTTATATTTTTCGTTATTATCTATTGATAAAGATGACAAATCAAAGTTTTTTATGTTTTTTATTACACTATTGTAGTCTAGATTCAAATATCTATCATTCTGATACTGATGCATAAATGAAACTATATCTTCATCTTCATAATCGCAATCTAATGATATGAATAAAACTTTGCTATTCAAAAAACATGCTTCAAGCCCCATTGTCGTTCCGCAATGAATTACTATTTTTGATTTTTCTATTTGTTCATACTTATCAAATGCAAGTTTTTTAAAATCGTTTATAGAATTCAAATCTCTATAATTTGAATTTATTAAAAATAAGTTATCAATCAACTTTAAGGGTTCGTAAAGATTATGATTTTTAACAAATGGATACAGTCTTGCATGAATAGTTAATATAGGATTAGCCTCACATAACTTTATTAACAATTTAATTTCTTGTTTAATTAATTTTATAGAGCCAGTACTAAAACAAAATAAAACATCATAATCTTTTAGAATTTTTAAATCTTGTTGTTCAGAAATATACTCTTGCAGAAAACTAAATTGTGAAGATCCGATAGATTTTATTTTTTCAGCACTTAAATTATGAAGATTGACTAAATCTTTGGATATAGATTCATTCCAAGTTAAAAATCTATGAATTCTTTTACTATAACTTTTGAATTTTGGGGGGTGGTCCCAGCTGTAAACATATACAAGTACCTTTTTATTTTTTTTTAATAGAAAGGATAGCGCTTCATTATCAACAATATCTGAAAAAAATATATACACATCATGCTCAAGAATGCTTATAGAAGGTTTAAAAAAGAGCATTTTTAAGTAAAAATCATAGCTTAGATATTTTGAAAAAAATTTTGAAAGGAAAATTAAAAAGTGTTTAAAATAATAACTCATAAGAGAATTATTTGAATTATCAAGTGCGTATCTTTCCCAAACCAAGCTGTTATGAATAGTGTCTTTGGGATGTTTTCCAAAAACTGTAAAAATAATGTTTGAAAATTTATTTAAAAACTTAATATTGCTCTGATTAGAATATTTTTTGTGACAAATTTTTTTGTCTAAATACTTTGGGTTAACTTTAGATTCTGAATAATAAGTTATTTCATCCTTTTTAGATAATTCATTTAATAGGTATGAAATATCAACTCTTGAATTTATATGTTCAGCAAATACACCTATATTCATTTGGTTAGTTTAAACCTTTTAGAACTTCTTTGAGCTGCTTTAAAAATAATAAGCAAAATACTATGCCTATGGTTATTAAAACAAGATTAAGTTTTATATAGATAAAATAAAGGCAGCTAAATAAAGTAATCATATAAATTAATATGATTCCTTTTCTTAAGGTTAATAAATTTTCTGACTTTGAGAGGTATATCATTGCGATTAAAGAAATTGTAAACTGAACAAAAGAGCCAATTATTACAAACTCATATCCATAAAACCTTGTTCCAACTATCGATATAAGAGCATTAATAATTCCAGAAATTGTTTCTATTTTAATGATGAAAGATACTTGATCATTCATTATGTAGAATCTAAAAAGCGCTCCATTTACTAAAGATATAGCACTTATAAGAATCATAAAATGAGCCCAAAAGATAATCTCAGATATTTGGGGATCTCCCAGCCAAAAAATCATAAATGGTTCCAAGAGAAGGCCTGAAAAAACAAACATTATAATTGCCATATTCAAACATAACAAAAAGAAAGAATTAACTAATATTTTTGCATCCGCTCCCAAGTCAATTAACATACTTTGATAAATAGAGAAGAATAATCCAATGATATTTTTAATAAGATAAAAAGGTTTTGAAACAATTTCATAGACACCTACTGCTGAAATATTTACAAAAGTTGCAATTATAAATTTGTGTGAATTTGTTGAGAAGAATGAAACGTAGTTTAATATCATAAATTGGTTTTTATTTTTAAACTTATAATTAGAATTAAAGAAATTGCTATCGAAATTCAAACGAACACCTTGCTTATAAAAATATTTAAAAATATAAATAAATGCAAAGAGCACTTCTAAAAAATGAAGAAGAAATAAATTTCTTACCAATCCTTGAAAATCAACTAAATCCTCTTGGAAAAAATAAAATAAAGGTATTTTTAATAATAAACAAATGGATGTAAATAAATTTAAGATATAAATTTTTTCAACCCCATAAAATATAGCTGCGATAAATTCCTTAATTAAGGTTATAAAAGCATTGATTAAACCAAAAAAAATTACATACTTTAATATAGCTTCATTTTCTAATGTGTAATTAAAAATGCTTGAGCTTAAAAAATAGAAAACAATTAAAAGTAATATGAAAAATAAAATTATTTTCCAAAGAGTATTTAAAGCTGATATGAATGCGAGCTGAATATTTTCAAAATTTCTATCCCTATGAAATATAGAAGTATTTTTTTGTAAGTAATTTTTAAGCCCTAGATCTAAAATACCAGTTAGCTGTACAAAGGATGAGAACATAACAAAAATACCAAAAAGCTCATAACTTAATTTATTGAATGCAATCGGGAAGGTGAAGAAAACAATAACAATATTTAAAAGTACAATCGACCAATTGCTGAGAATATTTTGTAAAAAAATTAAAGATTTTGACATTTTTTATAAAAAATTATTAATTTCTAAAAAATCTATAAATTCCCTGACAGCTCCGTCTCCGCCTTTACTTTTTAAAATCTTAATATTTCTTATGTTTTGTACTTTGTGATTAGCATCTGCTGGACAGGCTGAGATATTCACCTCTTCCAATAATTCTATGCAGTTAATATCGTCTCCTATATATGCAATTTGATTAAAATCAATTTCCATTTCATCTGCAATTTTTTTTGCATATTCCAATTTACCATTACCCGAATTGCCCATGCTTAAAAAATCAATTTTTAATTTTTTTGATCTATATTCAGTGATGCTAGAAACTTCCGAACTAATAATTCCAGTTTTAATACCGTATTCTCGAAGAAGTTGAAATCCCATGCCATCTTTAGTATTAAATTTTCTTAATTCTTTACCATTTTCAAGATAATACATTCCGCCGTCTGTTAAAACACCATCTAAATCTGTTAAAAATAATTTAATTTTATTTACCATGCTGTCCATCCACCATCTATAACAATTGTTGCTCCATTTACATAAGAAGAGGCATCGCTAACTAAAAAAATAAATGGTCCATTAAGCTCATCTAAACTGCATAGTCTTCCTATTGGTGAAATTCTACTCCAATTTTCTTTAAATTCTTTCTTAGGATTTTCAATGATTCCGTGAGGGACGATTGTATTGCATCTTATGCCCTTCTTTGCATAGAAAGTTGCAATATATCTTGTAAAATTTGGTATAAAACTTTTTGATGCTACGTAATCAATTGGTTTAATAGAAATATCACTATCGCCAAAATCATATAGATTGTGATTTGGAGATACTAAAGAGTAAGTTGAAGCTACATTTATAATATTACCGCTTTTTTGATTTAACATTTTCTTGCATACTGCTTTGGTAATATTTATTAATCCTACTTGATTGACTGCAATAGATTCTTGTATTAATTCAGTAGGAAAGTTTTCAAAACTCTGATTATTAATTTTAGCTTTCTCTGATTTATCAAATTTTGAGTCTATTGCAGCAGCGTTAATTAATACATCTATTTTATGGAATTCTTTTTGAATTTCATCAATTGTATTGATGCATTCATCTTCGTTAACTAAGTCCAATTCATAAAAAAATGCACTCTTGGAAGCCTCTTTTTCAATTAAATCAATATCAGAAATAACCTTTTCTTTTTGGGAAATATCTTTATCAATAAATATTACGATTGAACCATTTTCTATAAAAGTTTTTGCTATGCTAGAACCTATAAGACCAGATGCACCAGTTATCACAATAACCTTATCTTTTATGTTAAATATTTTGTTAAGCTTCATTACAAATTTTAATTATTTTCTCTGAATTTTTAATATTATCTTCACTTATTAAATGCAAGGCATCATCAGATTCTATTATATTTATGAAATTCCTAAATTGGTCTATAAAAAGATTATTTCTATCGAAGTTTTTAACTTTGTGGGTAGTTATTTTTTTTGTACGATTTATATAAACCTTCATTAAATTTGCCTCAAAATTAATAAAAACTTGAGCTTTTTCAAATAAAATTTTTAAAAATCTTTCTTTGTTTTTTTGATGAAAACTTAAATTTGAGTTTGATGTAATACCATTCTTATAATTTATTATAATGTCGACAGCTCCTTCTACATCTATACCAAGTAAGTTTATATGATTTTTGATGCCGTATGATTTTTTTACTTGAGATTTAGATAAATATTTCACAAGATCTATATCATGAGACAATGTTAATGCTGCTCCTCCTCCAAGAGATTTTATAGAAGCATATGAATCTTTATAGTCCTCCCATGGATGCCAATCAGGGAGATATTCTGCCCATTTAGATTCAATAGAAACAACATCGCCATATGTTTTTTTTAAAATAAATTTATCTATTTTTTTTATTAAGGGATGAAATCTCATCATATATCCAACATAAACTAGTAATTTTTTTTGCTTAACAATTCTCTTAAGCTCTCTAAAGCTTTTAAGATTATTTGAAAGAGGTTTCTCAACTAGTACATGCATACCCCTATTTAAAGAACTAATAGCTGATCTCATATGTAAACTTGATGGGTTAGCAATAATGGCAAAAGTAAAATTTATAGTTGAAATACTATTCCAAGAAGTAATTATCGTTATATCTGGTTTAAATAAATTCCTGAAATTTTTACTTTTTTTCCTTCTAAGCACATAGATATTACTAAAACCTTCATTTAATAAGATTTTTATATGTCTTTCGCCTATTGATCCAGCACCCACAACTAAAACAGGATTTTTCTTATTAATTTTCAAAATATATATATTTTTTAGTTTTTATTATCTCTTCTGCTGCTTTAAAAGAATTAATGTCATCTATATCAATAGAAATATTTCCCGGGATTATATGAGACATTATTTTATTTCCAGACATAGTTTTTTCTTTCAAAATTGTACTTGCTTTAACAATATCAAGTGTGCCAACCTGCCAATAAGTCTTAGGTAATTTTTGTCTTGGCATATTAAAAGGCTCTAAATATTCTGAATGATCAATTAACTGAATCAGCTCTCCTTCATCTTCAACTTGCCACATTTTATATGGAGTTAGTGGACTTTCTGTAACAACTCTTAAGCTTGTAAATTTGGTTTTATGTATTTTGGTTATGCACTCATCAATCAAGCCGCTAGGTCTGATTGGAGAAGTTGGTCTTAACTGAACAATATAATCTGGTTTATATCCCTCGGTCATAAAAAGATTTTCTATACAATGTCGAAATACATCATAATCGGTAGAGTCGTCACTAGCTAAATTCATGGGTCTTATAAATGGTATTTCAGCCCCATAATAATTTGCAATATTGGCAATTTTTTTTGAATCAGTATTTACAATTACTCTACTAATATATTTAGCTTCTAAAGCAGCTTTAATACTATAAGCAATAAGAGGATGGCCATCAATTGGAAGAATATTTTTGTCAATAAGGCCCTTACTTCCGCTTCTAGCTGGAATAATTGCCAGAATTTCTGAGTTCATTTTCTATATTTAAGTTTTTCTCTTTGAACCTTCTCAATATCTAAAATATCTTCAGATTTCAATGTCATAGATCGGAATGTTTGATCTAGATTTCTTGTTAATTTTTGCAAACCTGGAAACTCTAAAGATGCAGCATGATCTGTTCCTTTCCAGGATCTGTCTTTAGTAAAATGTCTTTCAATATAAGTTGCTCCAAGTGTATATGCAGCAATATCAATTCCAATACCAAGATGGTGTCCTGAAAAACCTATTTCTTTAACTCTTATTGAATATCTTTCTATCATGCGAACCAATTCAAGCAAGCAAACGTCATCAAAAGGCACTGGATAACCAGAAGTGCATGCATAAATAATCAATCTTGATTTGGCTTGATTAGTTTCTTCAAAAAAACTTATGATCTCTTCTTCTTCATGTTTGGTAGTCATGCCCATTGATATATGTA
>MDTG01398833.1_pt1 | contig 23204 bp, 19 predicted proteins | sample 811421 | NCBI WGS metagenome assembly MDTG01 (sample SAMN05326645, study PRJNA326480) | marine metagenome | isolation source: seawater | place: Pacific Ocean: South East | collected 2011
TATGCAAGAAATTATACTGATGATGTTGAATGGTCATGTGAAGATGGAACAAGAACAGATATGGATTATATGTGTAAGACAGTAGAACTTGCAATTAATTGCGGCGCTAAAACCATAAATATTCCAGATACAGTCGGCTACACTATTCCCTCAGAGTTCACAAATATTATAGAAACACTTTTAAACAAAGTTCCGAATATAGATAAAGCAATTTTGTCAACTCATTGTCATAATGATTTAGGTTTAGCCGTTGCAAATTCTTTGGCCGGTGTACAAGCTGGAGCTAGACAAATTGAATGTACAATAAATGGACTAGGTGAAAGAGCTGGTAATGCAGCACTCGAAGAAGTTGTTATGGCAATTAAAACAAGACCTGACCTAATGCCTTATGATACAGGAATTAATACAACTCTTCTAAGTAAAGCGTCAAAAATCGTTTCGAATGCAACAGGATTTCCTGTGCAGTACAATAAAGCAATCGTTGGAAAAAATGCTTTTGCGCATGAGGCAGGAATTCATCAAGATGGAATGTTAAAAAATAGACAAACTTATGAAATCATGACACCTGAAAGTGTAGGAGTAAAACAAACATCCTTAGTTATGGGCAAACACTCAGGAAGACATGCTTTTAAAGATAAATTAAATAGTTTAGGTTATCCAGATTTAACAGATGATGTTGTTAGTAACGCTTTTGCAAAGTTTAAGGTTTTGGCTGATAAAAAAAAGCATGTTTATGATGAAGATATAATTGCACTAGTAGATGATAGTTTAATTACCGACAACAAAGTTAATGCAATAAATTTAAAATCGTTAAAAGTATTTGCTGGAACAGGCGAACCACAAAGAGCAGAAATGACTCTTGATGTTTATGGTGAAATTAAAAAAGCATCTGAAACAGGGGATGGTCCAGTCGATGCTATATTTAAATGTATAAAAGCACTTTATCCACATGATGTAAATTTACAACTTTATCAAGTACATGCAGTAACTGAAGGCACTGACGCTCAAGCGACCGTAAGCGTGAAAATAGAAGAAAATGGCAAAACTACTGTAGGTCAAGCAGCGGATACTGATACTTTGGTTGCTTCAGCAAATGCATATATTAACTCATTAAATAAAATGATTATAAAAAGAGAAAAAACTGCACCTGAACAACAACATAATTATGAAACACAAAAAATGAAAGGGATATAATAATGGGCGTATTAACAACTTTAAAAAAATTTTGGAGTCAAGATATGGCTATTGATCTTGGAACAGCAAATACTCTAGTAGTATTAAAAGGAAAGGGAGTTGTTCTTAATGAACCTTCAGTGGTTGCTGTTGTTGATAATAAAGGAAAAAAATCAGTTTTAGCAGTTGGAGATGAAGCCAAAACAATGCTTGGAAGAACACCAGGAAATATTCAAGCAATTAGACCATTACGAGACGGTGTAATTGCTGATTTTATCGTAACCGAGGAAATGATAAAACATTTTATTAAAAAAGTTCATAAAAAAACTTTAGCTAATCCCAGAATTTTAATATGCGTTCCAACTGGATCTACCCCTGTTGAAAGGAAGGCTATTCAAGATAGTGCACTTGCAGCAGGAGCTAGGAGAGTTCAACTAATTGAGGAACCAATAGCTGCAGCAATTGGAGCTGGATTACCAATAAATGAAGCAACTGGTTCAATGGTTATTGATATAGGAGGTGGAACTACAGAGATTGCAGTAATGTCTTTAGGAGGAGTTGTTTATTCAGAATCACTTAGAGTTGCTGGAGACGCAATGGATAATGCTTTAAAAGATTATATGAGAGAAGAATACAACCTAATGATTGGTGATAGTACTTCCGAAAAAATTAAAAAGGATATTGGAACAGCAATACCATCAAATAATAATACGTATGCAGTTAAAGGAAGAGATATTAGATCTGGAACTCCAAAAGAAGTAAATATTTCAGAGGAAGATTCTTCAGAAGCTTTAAATCCTATTTTAAAAGAAATTGTATCTGGTATTAAAAAAGCTTTAGAACATACTCCTCCAGAATTGTCAGCTGATTTAGTTGATATGGGTTTAACTATGACAGGGGGAGGATCTCTATTAAAAAATATAGATAAAAGATTTTCAAAGGAAACAGGATTACCAGTTAATATTGCGGACGACCCATTATCATGTGTTGCTATTGGAACGGGAAAAGCATTGGACAATCAAGAAATATTTTCCGAAGTATTATCTGAGTATTAAAATACTATGGTTTCAGATACGGGTAGAGATGATTTTGTAATTGCTATTCGTTCAGCTTTTTTAAAGAAAGGAACTCGTCAAAAATTTTCTTTATTTACTTTATTGATTATTTCAATTCTAGTTTTATCACTAGAATATTTTAAATCAGGACCTGTTAATTCTTTTAGATCAATTACAAAAGATATAATTTTTAAAGGTTCTTTTTTTATATCTGAACCCTTTGTTTATATTAAAAAAAATTATTATTACTTTAAAGATCATCTTCAGATGTATGAGAATTATACAAATTTAAAAAGTAAAGACTATAAACTTGAAAGCCTGATACGTGAAAATAAATTTTATAAATCTGAAAATGATAGACTAAAAAAATTAATAGAAGAAAAAAATTTATACTCTAAAGAATTTCTTTTATCAAAAGTTTTACTTGATCAACAAAGTCCATATTTAAAATCAGTTATAATTAACAAAGGTTTTAAGCATGGTATTAAACTTGGTGTTGCGGTAAAAGAAAAATCTTATTTTGTTGGAAAAATTATTAATGTTAATTTTTTAACCTCTCGAATACTTCTTGCCAGCGATCTAAATAGCAAAATTCCAATAATCATTGAACCTTCAGGCGCAAATGCAATATTATCTGGCCAAGGCCATGATAGTTATGCTGGTCTTGAATATTTACCCAAACTAAAAAAAATCAATGAAGGTGATATTGTTTATACTTCTGGAGTAGATGGAATTATTCCACAAGCTATACCAGTAGGAAAAGTTATCAAAAAAAATGAAAATTTATTTGTTGAATTTTTTGTAGATTTTAACCAATTAAAATATGTAAACATAAATAAGCAGATATGATCAAGAATAATATTAAAAAAATATCTAACAATTTTATTTATGCTTTTCCAATAATATTTTTGTTCTTTTTAGCATTTACAGGTTTTAATTTTTCTTTTTTTTTATTTAAAAATAATTTTTCTTTCAATTTAATTTATGCAGTAATTTTTTACATGGTTTTAAAAAAACCTGATAGGCTAGGATATGGTTTGGTATTTTTAATTGGAATAATTAACGACGTTGTGCAGAATTTTCCAATAGGTATTTCTTCTGTAAATTATTTACTATTATGTGCTATAGCTGCATTTATTAGAAACAGAACTCTAATGCCAAATTTATTATATGATTGGGCTTTCTTTTTAGTTGCAATTTTAATTGTTAGTTCTGTAAATTTCACAATTTTAACAGTAATTTTTGACTATCCAATAAAATATGGAACTTTAATGATTAGTTCTTTTTTAACATTTTTAATTTATCCAATATTATCAAAATTATTTAACTACATTATTATAATTGAGCTCAGGGAAGAGAATGCAAAGTAGAGGAAGCAATTTTGAAAAAGGAAGAGTTATTTCAAGAAGACTTTTTATTTTAACTGCTGTAAAACTATTATTGTTTGCTGGAATTACCTCTCGTCTTTATAGTCTGCAAATTTCAGATAGAGAAAAATATGAAATCTTGTCTGATAAGAATAGAATAAGAGAATGGAAAACTCCTCCTCAAAGAGGTTTAATTAAAGATTTTTATAATAAAATTTTAGCTGATAATGATCGAGTTTTTCAAGTTCATTTATCATTAGATGAAACAAAAAATTTTGACCAAACTATATTCAGACTTAGAAATATTATTAATCTTAGTAATAATGAAATAAGAAAAATTTATAAAAAAAAAGATAAAATGAAACCGTGGGATGTATTAGTGATTTCAGATAATATTGATTGGAGTGAATTTTCAAAATTAAATTTATATTTACACGAATTAGAAGGAGTGAAACCCGTGGTATCCTCTTCAAGATATTATCCTTATGGTAGTAATTTGGTTCATGTAGTTGGATATGTTGGGGAAGCAAGTTTAAAAGATATTCAAAGAATGAAAGAGATTAAGGAAAATCTTGTTCCAGGTTTAAAAGTAGGAAAATCAGGAATTGAATATTCAAATGAAAAACTACTAATTGGCAAATATGGAATCAAAAGATACGAAGTAAATTCTTCTGGGAAGAGAATAAGCCAATTAGAACACATTAAAGAATCACAAGGAACTGAAATAAAAACAACAGTTGATCTTGAAATACAAAAATTTGCACAAGAGTTATTAAAGGGTAAAGCAGGTTCTATTTGTGCAATGGATATTTATACAGGAGAAATTATTACAATGGCTTCCTCACCAACTTATGATCCAAATAAATTTACTCATGGTATTGGCCATAAGGATTGGAGCGAAATTAGAGACAATCCATTAAAACCACTTGTCAATAAATCAATAGCTGGTTTGTATTCGCCTGGATCAACCTTAAAACCTTTGGTGGCACTAGCAGCTTTAGAGTTTGGAACTATTAATTCTGAAAAAGCAATACTATGCAAGGGACATAAACACCCTTATGAATTGTATGGAGTGAAGTACCATTGTTGGAAAAAACATGGGCATGGTTACATGAAACTTAGAAATGCCATCAAGCAGTCTTGTGATATTTACTTTTATGAAATGGCTAGAATTTTAGGTGTAGATAAACTCTCAATAATTGCAAAAAGATATGGATTAGGTTCAAATATTCTTAAAGATATATATTTTGATGAAAAAAGAGGAGTGGTTCCAAGCACTCAATGGAAAAAAAATGCTATAGGAAAAGCATGGTATCTTGGCGAAACAGTAATCAATGGTATAGGTCAAGGTTATATTCAAACAACACCATTGCAACTTTGTTTAATGACAGCACATATAGCCAATGGTGGATATAAAATTAAACCACACATTTTATATGACGAAAATATTAATTATGAAGATGCTAAATTAAAAATAGCAAAACAATCAGCAAATGAGACTTTATTAGATAGTCCTTTTTCAAAAATAAATTATTTAGAAGATAGAGAATTTCAGCTTTACGAAAGACTTTACAAAAAATCTCAAAATTTAGAATTTGTTAAAGACGCAATGTTTGGATCGACAAATGAACAATATGGAACATCATTTAAATCAAGATATGACAACCCAAAATATCAATTTGCAGGAAAAACAGGAACTTCACAGGTTAAAAGAATTACCGAAGCAGAAAGAGAGCTAGGTCTGAAACAATCTCAAATCGAGTACAAAAATAGAGATCATGCATTGTATATCGCTTTTGCCCCTTATAAGGAACCTAGATATTCGATTAGTGTTTTAATTGAACATGGGGGATCAGGAAGTAAAGCAGCAGCACCAATTGCAAGTAAGCTAATAAAAAAAATTATAGATCGTCATGAAATGAGAGAACATACTAGAAAGATAAATACAACTTTAATTTAATGTTAACTGAAAGACTTCATACATCCAAATATTCATTATTAGATAAATTATTAGCAGTTGATTATTTTTTGATCTTAATAGTAATTATGATTGGTTCAATTAGTGTGTTTGCAATACATTCAACAGAAAGTGGGGAATTTTCTTACTATACAAAAAATCACTTAATACGGCTTATCTCATTTTTTGTAATGTTTTTATTTTTATCATTTATAAAAATAACTTTTTGGTATCGAAACGCATATATATTTTATTTTATTTGCTTATTTTTGTTAATATTAGTTTTGCTATTTGGAATAACTGCCTCGGGTTCAAAGAGGTGGATAAATTTATATTTCTTAAATTTGCAACCATCGGAATTAATGAAAATTGCAATAATTGTTAGTTTTGCAAGATACTATCATCGAATTCAAAGTTCAGATATTCAAAGTTATAGATATTTATTAATACCAATTATATTATTACTTATTCCTTGTTATCTAGTTATAAGGCAGCCAGACCTTGGAACATCAATTTTGATTGCTGGAAGTGGTATAGTAATTATATGGCTAGCAGGTCTTAATATAAAATATTTTGTATATTCTGGATTATTGCTTTTGGTATCTTTTCCTTTTGTGGTTTCTATTTTAAAACCTTATCAAAAATCCAGAATATTAACTTTTTTTAATCCTGATAGAGATCCTCTAGGTGCAGGCTATCAAATTATTCAATCCAAAATTGCTATTGGTTCTGGTGGTTTTTTTGGAAAAGGATATTTAAAAGGCACACAAAGTTATTTAGAATTTTTACCAGAAAAACATACTGATTTTATATTTACACTTTTTTCTGAAGAATTTGGTTTTATAGGTTCCATAATTTTATTGTTTTTATATATTTTATTAATTTATAGAGTGATAAGCATCGGTTTTTTTGTAAGAAGTTTTTTTTCTAAACTTTACTGTTTTGGATTTGCTTCAGCAATATTTATATATGTGTTCGTGAATGTTTCTATGGTGTTAGGAATGCTGCCTATTGTTGGCGCCCCACTACCAATTATGTCATATGGGGGCTCTTCTATGTTGTCAGTTATGCTAGGTCTTAGTATAGTAATGAGTTGTAGAATTTATAGTCAAGAGCAAATATCTAATTACTAACTAGTTTATTTTCCATCAACAACAACAATAGTTAAATCATCTTTTTGAACATGACCGGTATTCAAAATTTCATCAATTATAACTTTTAATCTCTGATTAATTGGAGTTTCTTGATATTTTTTTATATAATTTTGAAAACCTTCTGACCCTAACATTGCTCCTTTTGGATTTTTTATTTCTGTAATACCATCAGTAAAAATGTACATCGAGCTATCTTTAAAAGATATAGTATGTTCAGTATACTTAGTTTTTGGCATAATACCTAAAGGAGGACCCGCCTCATTATAATTAGCAAATGATCCATCACTAGAAAATATAATTGGTGGTTCATGACCTGCGCTAGAAAGCAACATTTCTTTTTTTATACTATCATAAATTCCTACCAACATTGTTACAAACATTCCTCTTGAAATAGTTTCACAAATTTCGTTATTTAGTTGTGTTAATAAGTTAGCAGCTGAAAAATTTGTTTTGCTTAAACATCGATAAAGACTTGAAGATTTTGACATTAACAATGAAGATTTAATTCCTTTCCCAGATACATCCGCAACACCAAAGCCAAACTTTCCATCACCCAAATCCGAAAAATTATAAAAATCTCCCGAAACAACTTTTGCAGGTATATTAATTCCAGCAATTGGAAAGGGATCTTTTTTATTTTTTGATAACAATGATTTTTGAATTTCACCAACAATTTCAACTTCTTTCTGAATTTTATTTTTTTCTACCATCTCTTTTGCCATTTTAGCATTTCTAATTGCCATAGCCGCAGGAGAGGAAAGTGTTTCTAATAGTTTTCTATCGTCCTCTATAAATAATTTATTTTCTGTTTTTTTATTTAAACAATGAATTACTCCCAAACACTCATTAGCAGCAATTAATGGAGAACATAAAACTGAATAAGTTGTAAAGTTAGTTTTATTATCCAAATCAAAATAAAATTCTGCAATTTCCCTAACATCTTTTCTTACATTTCCAACTCGGATACATTTTTTTTGATTAACAGCTTTCCCCATTACTCCATCTTTTAAATCTAATTCATATTCATCTAAATAATCTTGGTTCAATGACGCAATGCACTCAAATTTTTTCTTTTTTTCATTAATTAAAAAAATATTAGCCGCTTGTGCATTTATCCTGGCAATAATCACTTGAAGTGCAGTTTTTAATGTGTCATTTAAGTCAAGAGAATAAGCAAACTCTTGATTCATTTTAGTGATAATCTCTAGATCAACATTTACATCAATACTTTCGTCTTTCTTTTCTATTACTGATTTTTTACTTTTGAAAAATATCATTTATTTATCTAGTATTTTAAGCTGATTTTGATAAATTTTACAACAATGGAAATTATAATTAATAGCCCCAATCTTTACATACATTTTCAAGATGCACTATTAATGGTGCAATTTCTAATAGATGGATTGATCCATATTACTACAAATTTTAAAATATAATTAAATTTCATACGTGGATTTTATTTTCATAGCAGTTTTAGGAGGACTTTGGGGCAGTTTTGCAAATGTTTGTATTTATCGCCTTCCACTAGATAGGGGAGTTGTTTCAGGCAGATCATATTGTCCTAAATGTAAAAAAAAAATTGTTTGGTACGATAATATTCCATTAATTTCTTATTTTATATTGAATGGAAAATGTAGAAAATGTAAAAAAAAGATACCTATACAATATATTCTTGTTGAATTCCTAAGTATTTTTTCATTTTTTAATATCTATTATTTTTACGGTTTAACACTGACGTCATTGCTACTAATGATTTTAAGTTTATCATTTATCATAATATATTTTATTGATCTAAAATATTACATAATTCCAAATTCAATTACTTTTCCAATGATGTTTTTAGGCTTTTTAAAATCTTTTGATCCTAATTTAAATCCAATGTTTCCAAATTATATTAATTCATTAATTGGTGGATTATTTGGTTATGGAATAATTTGGTCAATTATATTTTTTTATAAACAAATTAGAAAAAAGGAAGGGATGGGCTTAGGTGATGCAAAACTTTTTGCTGTAATTGGATTTTGGTTTGGTTGGATTTCAATTCCTTTTATAATTTTTATTTCATCAGTTATAGCTCTTTTAAGTGTGGCCCCAGATCTAGTGAAAAAATCAAAGAAAATGTCCTCTCGAATACCTTTTGGTCCATTTATAGTTGTAGGAAGCATTTTTTATTTTGTTTTTCAAAGAAATTTTATAGACTTATTAATTAAATAAATGTTGTGACTATATACTTTAAAATCATTTTTATTTTTTTAGTATTATGCACAAATGCTTTAGGCTTTACTTACAAACAATCTTCACCTTCATTAAATAGTGACACTCTTGGAGTCAGAGGTATAAATTTTAATCCTGATGGTACTAAAATGTATGTTACTGATAGCCAGGGAACTGAAACGGTTTTACAATATTCATTAAGTTCAGCTTATGATGTTGGCACAGCTTCCTTAGTTTCAACTGAGGATATATCTACCGATGTAGATCTACCTCACGCAATAACATTTAGCACAGATGGCACCACAATGTTTATCATGGATAACAAAGATCAAGATGTTGAAGTATATACTTTGAGCACAGCTTGGGATAGTTCAACATCAACTTGGAGTGCCAGATTTAATTTTGATAAAGATATAGATAATCAACCAAGAGGACTAACATTTAATCCTGAAGGTACAAAAATGTATATAATTGGCGCTCAAAGAGAAGTGATCTACCAATATCCACTATCAACACCCTGGGATGTTTCGACTGCAGGAAGCAAAACAGACTCTCCAGATCTCACTAGTGATGAAAGCGATCCAAGAAATATACAGTTTAATAGTGATGGAACTATTCTTTATGTTGGAGGAAGTGGTGGTGATGAAATAAATAAATATACATTATCTACCGCTTATGATGTAAGTACTGCATCACATTCAAGCACCATCCACGATGTAAGTTCTCAATCTGAAAGAATGAGAGGCTTTATATTCGTTGATAATTCTACTGTTCAGTCGATGGGTTATGCAGCCAAAATATTCATTACTGATGATATAGATGATAGTAGCAATCCAGAAAATATTGTTTATGAGTATTATATAAACAGTAATCCTACTTTATCTTCTTGTTCTCCTGCTGATGGAGCTACAGGTGTTGGTCTTAATGACAATATAGTATTAACTTTTAATGAAATTGTAGATGTAGAAAGTGGAAATATTGTAATAAAAAAATCTTCTGATGATTCAATTTTTGAAACAATTGATGTTACCGAATCAAAAGTTACTGGTTCCGGAACTACCGAGATTATTATAAATCCTTCTGAAACATATGATATAGATACTGGTTATTATATTACTATTGCATCATCAGCTTTTGACGATGTAGATAGTGGTTCTTACGCAGGTATTAATGATTCAACTACTTGTAATTTTAATACAGGACAAACCAATCCTCTTCTTGATGATAAAGATCTTGTTGGATCTATTGAAGCGCAAGTTGAGATGTCACATCGAGTAATCAAGCAAACAACAACTGCAGTAATGCACCGGATTGAATGGTTAAGAAGACATAAAAACCAAGACAATTTAACAAATCAAAATATTAAATTTCAATTTTCTGAACCGATGTTAGCATCACTTTCAAAAGCAATTCCTGTAAATACCAGTCAAGCATTAATAGATGACAGTCTTCCTAGTGATTGGTTCTTATGGAGCGAAGGTGCAATCAGCGTAGGAGAAACTGATGTGGGCTTATCATCATCTTTAAAATTAATAGATACAAATGGAATAACAATTGGAGCAGATAATAGAGTAAATCCAGATAAAATATATGGAGTTGCTCTTAGATTTGGAAATGATGATGTAAATATAGGTTCTTTAGGTACAAATATAGATACCGAAGCTTATAGTTTGAGTTTATATGGAACACTATCTCCAAATAATAATAATTTTTTAGATGGTATGCTTGGTGTCAGTTCTTTAGAATCAGACCATATAAGAAAAAATAATTCGAATACATTAACTGGAAATAGAGACGGCAAACAAATATATGGTTCTGTCAACTTTGGTAAAATATTTTACGAAAATGATTCAAATTTTAATCCAACCGGAAGAATTGATTTTGGCTATACTGAGCTGAGCGATTATAAAGAGACTGGAAAAAATGCCTTAACATATGATAAACAAGAAATTCTAACAGCAATATCCTCTATAGGTATGATATTTAACAAAACAAAAAAAATAGAAAGAGGAATTACTTTGAAACAAAATAGTAGATTGGAATATAGTACTGATTTTAGCCCGTCTTCAGATGCAACACTTTCATACGTTGCTGATCCAGCAACCGATTATACTTTAGCTGTTGGCAATGAAGCTACTCATAACTTACGAGCTGGAATTGGTTTTGATTTTTCAACAGATGATGGTTTCTCGATAATAATAAATTACGAAAGATACCAAAAGAAAAATTCTGGATATACTGACACTATGTATTTTACTGCAGGTTGGATATCAAATAGAAGAACACAATATGCGCTCTCTTTAAATGGTTCTGATAATATTGTGACAAATTTTAATATTGTTAAAAACTTAAACGATTATAATCTTAATTTTAATTTGCAATCTAACATACTAAATAAAAACACAAATCAAAATGCAAACATTTCAATTAGTAAACTTTTCTAATGGATAATTTCTTATTCATCAATATTATCATTTCTGCCTTAAACATATTCATTATAGTATATGCTTATTCTTTAGATTTTTTTCCAAAAACTTGGAGAAAAAAAGTAAATCAAGATACAATTGTTGGTCTTGCTTTGATCTTCTTTACAATGACTACAATGTTTGTTTGGTTAATATACTTTTATATAATAATCTTTGATATTTAGTTCTAATAGTTATATCTCCAAGAACTTCGATATGTTGTTACATCTGCAGTAGCCCCATCCAAAGTGACCAAATCTTTTTTGGCTTGTGTTGATTGACCTGCAATGTTTGCAAAAAGTTTACCAGCAAAAGTTACAATTCTTGATAATACACCCTGCCCAACATAAAAACATTCAGCATTTTTTTGAGCACCAGTATTTTTTCCTAATCTTGAAGATATATTTGTTCCACACTCGTCATCAACAGCGCAAATAAATGCATCTCCTAAACTACATTTGTTTACTGATGATGAAGGTGAGTAAATTGGGAAATAAACTAAACCACTTGATACTGTTGGTTCTGCAGTTACTTTTTTATAATCCTTTAATTGTATATACCACCCCCTGTTACCAGGTAATTGAGGACAAAGCGCTCCAGAGGAGTCCTTTGAAGTATTTTTGCACTTGGTTAAGTCATCAGCTTTAGTCGCAACTTTAACTGATTTGAATAAAGGATAATCAGGGTCAGCAATTCCTAACATTAAATTATCAGTGCCTTTGTTTCTAGATCCAATTCTTTCATAATCACCCGTACCTGAATATAGCCAAAGAGCATTGGTGGTTTGACCTATGGTTGCATCCATAGAATGATACATATATCTACCGTTTGTCGAATTACTACCTGCATTAAAAAGAGTTGTTTTGTCATAAAGGGTAGTGCCAGAAAGATTTGTAAGATTAAATTTAGTAATTTTTCCTTCTAAATCATTTAAATAAACTAAGGCACCTCTATACGAAACTCCTCTTGCTGTATCCGGTGTAATAACAACTGCTGAGCCTGGTGTTGAATTTACAATATTGTTACCAGGTAAATCTTCAATTGGAATTACTTTATGAACTCTTCCTGGAAAAGTAGTATCTTCTAAATTTACAATTGTTAAATTAGAACCAAATCCAGAATGTTGTGCACCAAAACCACCACCCATAACAGCAACATAAATATCATCCTCAATATTTTGATCACCAGCACCATTATTTGGTAGTCGCATTATTCTTGGGGCAGACCAGGTTTCTCCAAGTTGACTATAGTCATATTCTGGCTGCGTTTGAACTCCAGTTGCAGAAGAACCAGGCTTAATATATAATCCTAAATCAGAACTAGCTTTTGAAGCATCATTTGGATCGTATCCATAATAAGTCATCTCATTACCGAATACTATTTGTGTTTGTCCAGAAGTATTACTTGTTACTTTAAAATTTGAATAATTTTTACCATCTAGAACGACCGAAACATCTGCCTGAGAAAGACCTGTAACAGGAAGAGTCCAAGTTTTAGATTTATAACATTGATGATTTTCTGTATCATCGCATTTTTCATCTCCCGTACCTTCTTGTTTATTATCTGTTACTTTTATGGCCTCATTAAATGAAGAAAGAGGGTAAGATGTTGCTATATAAGAATAACTATTAATACTAGCTGTATGATCCATTACATGAACTTGATGCATGATAGTGTCATTTAAAACTGAATGTAAATGTCGAGGAGCTTTTGGATTAGTTACATCTAAAACGGAAAAACCAGCGCCACCTCTCCCATATGGTATCATTAAAATAGTATGCCATGTCTTAGCTGTATCATAAGGACCTTGAAAATACATGTCATGAATAACAGGAGATCCATCAACTCCATAAATTGCATTAGATCCACCAATACCACTTCTATTTAAATTAACATTAACCATGGTAGGCATTGATGAAGCTACAAAAGGAGGAACAAAAGCCCATTCCTCTTTTCCAGTTTTTGAATTAAATGCATGAAGCATTCCATCATTTGCTCCAACATAAATAATTTCCTCTCTTGTTGATTTACCAGCTGCCCACGAATCGTATCCTTTAATAGATCGCCAGTAAGCTTCTTGGTTATTTCCAACAAAAGCAGTTTCTGCACTCGGCGCACCTAACACTACCATTTCAGAGTGATAAATGTCACCTAATGGGTTATCTCTTGTTTCTGTTAAATTACAATCGCCATCATAATCAAAGTAATCTTTTCCTCTAATAAAATTAATTAATCCTTTTATGTCATCTTCATTATCATTTCGAACTCCAGGAGCATTTTTACAACGAGTTGTATTTTTAGGGTTTTCATATTTTGTCGTGACCCCATTTTCCGTAACAGTATAGGTTTCATCAATATTGTGATATTTTGGTACTTTATTTCCTGTTTGTCCAAACAACCCATCAATCTCAAGATAATTTGCTTCAACAAAGTTATTTAGATCAGACTTATAATCTTTACCTGGAATTTCACTCCAAATTTTTCTTTTATCTGGTGTGGGAAGTTGTCTAGCTGCGCTCCAATTACTTTTGTCATTTGTGTCGATAACGCCACTTGAGCTTATTGCTGTCCTGGTTAATGTTCCTTTCCATTCTTTATTTTGCACATAATCAAACTGAGCTTGAAACAGTGATCCACCTTGTTCAATTGTTGCTGTTATTGCTGGTGCCGTAAAAGATAATTTTGATGCAATAATTTGTGATATAGCTGCTTTTAACTGAGCTTTTAAGTCTGCAGTTGTGTCAGCAATAATAACGTCATTGGTTCCTCCTGCTTGAGCCATTTGTCTAAAGTTTCTAATTCCGCTTCCATGAATTCCCCCACCATAAGCAACAGTAAAAGTTTTAATTTTTTGATTATTCAGCATGCTTGTTACTGCACTCTTTGCTCTACTGTGATTATACCATTGACCATCTCCAATTACTAAAACATAACTATTTTGACATGGTGAGTTATTATCTATAGGACCAGTATTGTGACTGTAGTATTCTTTTGCCATTCTTGCCCACGCATATGCATCAGTTCCTCCTCCTGGATTTACACTACTAACAGCTTTATTTGTTTTAGCAGCTCCATCTTTGTTTACTCTTACTTTTAAACAATACCTGCTTCCACAAGGTCTTCCTTGATCTCTGCTTGTGTCCCAGCCTGAATACTGTCCGCCACCAGATGACCACCAACCAAAACCAAAATTAACACCTGCGGTAAGAGAAGAGTCTGTTACGATTGCTTTTATTGCTTCGTGAGCCCCAGTCATTCTTGTACCAGAACTACCTCCAAAATCTTTAACTTGTCCTAAATTAAGATCGTAAGAATTAACATTGCCTCCATAATAACTAGTTATGTAAACTCGATTATTTACTGTATCTACACCAACTCCTGATGGGTAATATAATCTCCATGGACCTCTACAACATCTGCCTACTGTTTTTGAATTTGTAAGTGTATTTCCACTAATAGTAAGCTTTTCAAGTCTATGTCTGTAACGATTTCCTAAGTATAATATATTGTCATCTGTTGGATGGGCCGCTAGACCATAGCTTGAAGAAAGACCATTTACTCTTACATTATTGGAATGGCTACTGCTAGGACAACCATTAGACTGAATAGCATATTTATATAAGTAACTACTATTCTGAACCCATATATTACTACCAGATGCATCATAAGAAACACTTCGGGCATATCTAAATCTTGAATTGATACTGCAAGATGAATTAGTTCCTTTCGCCATATCCCGAACAATATAATTTCCCCATCTGCCAACACTTATCAATTTGTTATTCTTAACATTTATATTATAAGGATATCTAAGATATGTATTCCAGTCACAAGCATTTGTGGATAGATTAATTCTAAAAATTCTATTTCTATAATACGAAGCAACATATAAATAACCATTGTCTATACTAAGTCCATAAGGATAATAAACTCGACAGTTTCCACTACCTCTATATGTTCCTTTATTTCCAAATGATGAATTTAATTTCCCGCTATCATGGTCAATACTTTTAATTCCATTACTATAATGTTGTGCGACATATATTTTTCCATTGTGAGCTTTAACTGCTTGTGGATAATACATGCTGGCACCTGTCATCATTCTTACACCCATACTACCAGATTTATCTAAAAGGATTAAAACGTTTGCTGGTACATCTCCAATACCAGATCCAGGAGGTATATTTTTAGCAAAACTATTTCCAGTTAAAAAAAGCAATGATAAAATAATTTTAAATATTAATAATTTTAATTTCATAAATTAATTTGTTTCTTCATCTAGCTTAGAATCATCTGCTTCAAGTTTATTATAAAATTCTCCTAACTTTTGATCATATTCAATATTCGTTATATAAATTTCTTCGTCGATTATTCCTTCAGAATTGTACATCCTTTTATAAATAGTGATACTTTGACTCGTTTCCCAAATATTATAACGGTTAAATATTTTTGGATTTTCTCCAGTATCAAAATCTCCATAAACTTTTTTTGCATAATTCATTAAAGTCAATTTATTACTTTCAGTATTTTTTTCGTCATTCATAACAACCATTCTTATCGCTGCTAATTTTGCAGTTTCATCTGTTTCTCCTAAAAAAACATATTCAACTGCTATGTCTTCATTTAATTTATCATTGGGACATACTTCTGTTGATTGAACAGGAAGCATGAATTGACCTGGAAACATTGGTAATGGTGGCGCAAATTTTTCAGAAATCTTTGTTGGATTATCACCAATATTAATTATAAAGTTACAAGCTGCCTGAGCAGTGCTGATACTTAATAATAAAGATAATAAAATTATTAATAAATTTTTCATTTTTTAATATAATTTATATTAATATAAAATTTTATACTTTTAGTGTCCATAAAGTTACATTTTATTTTGGCAAAACAACCGTACTTTCAAGAGATATTATCATTCTATCGCCAGCAGTAGATCCTTTTTTTATACCACAACCAAAAACTCTATAAGCCATACCGTCATTTCCGGTATCTGTAGCCCCCTTTTTAATACTTGAACCGTATCCTCTAAATGGAGCGGCACCAATTCTTGTCAAAAAAAACTCATAATAATAATTCTTTAATTTTTCGGCCTCTTCCTGCTCATCACTAGAGGCATTAGTATTAAAAGCATCTCTTATTATTTTCCCAAAATTCCAACTTTCTGCTGCAGCAATTTTAAAGTTTGTTTTATCAATATCTTTAAAACTATTATAACAATATGTGCTTGTGTCAAAAAATTGATCAGCAGTCAGTTTAGAAGAGTCATAGTTTTTTCTATTATTAGAAGCTACAGTCCCTGTTGAACCTACCATTTTGCCATTCCAAACAGTTGTAGAGTTAGCAGGTAAATTTCTTTTAGACACATCTCTTACATGAGTCGAGGTATTCCATGGTCCTAAATATTGATTCAATAAATATTTTTCACCTTCCAATAAAGCTGTTTCTGCTACATAAAAAGTTTGTTGGTACTCATCGCTAGTATTATTACTTTGGTGGTCTCCTGCACTAATAACAATTAAAGCCCCACCCATTAATGACATTGCTAGCATCAATACAAGAGATAAAATTAAAGCAAATCCTTGTTCATTTTTATTTTTCATTGTAATCCTAAATTTCTTGCATGAGCAGAAACAACAATAGTTTGCCTTAAATATTTGTCATTTTTTGCTTTGAGATTTGAACCCGTGCCATCTCTTGTGGAATCACCAAGTCCATAAAATTTTCTTAGTTCTTTTTTTCTATAAAATTCTTTGGTTGATCGAATGTTTAAAGCAATATCAACTGTTTTAATTTTATAAAGATAATCTTTTTTAGCATTAGACGGTGTTGGCGGAGGATTTATTATTAAACCTTGATCATCAATAGCATTAAAAATTAAGTCTTGAATATAATCTACAATTAACTCATCCTTGTAAGTTCTAGTATCGTTATCTACACTAGGTTCCGACCATTTGTTAGATGCGGGATTCCATTTAACTTTTGATTTAAAAATTGCAAATGCTCCAATTGCTGGGTATGAACCATTAGACAACTTTATCGCAGATTTATCTGGGATAGTGGATGGCTTACATTCGTAAGTTATTTTAAATCTTTCATATGTGTATTTAGGAGTACCAGATTTATTATATAGTACATCACCATAAACAATTTCAATTTTGTCACATTCTGTTCTAAAGTTAGTTGACTTAGTAATAATAAGAGGTGCATGTTCATCTGTGGTTTGAATATTATCATTAAAATATTTAAAACCTGCCATTCTTATATCTCTTACTATCATACCAACTATATCTCTCCCAGCTTGAGAAATTTTAGCTCTATCTGTTACTTGTCTATAAGTGCTATTGACTGCTGTATAAGAAGCAAACATAGCTCCCATCATTACGGTTGAAATTAAAATTCCAATTAAAATTTCAATTAAAGTAACACCAGCAATTGAGTTTATTTTTTTTTTCATCAATGAATTTGGAAATAAAGATATTTTTTCTTTACTTTATTTATTCTTTTACCATTTTTAATTTCTGTTCCTGATGTTGGCAAATTGACCTCCATTTTGCCGATGTACCATTTGTCATATATAGTTGGCACAGTATGATTACACCCAGATCTACATATATCGTATACTTTAAGAAACTTTTCTTCATTATTTCTACATTTAATTCTTCTTTTTGAAAAACGATTTTCCCATTTTTGTTTTTTGTTTGCCCATGTATTAGAATGATTAGCGCTTGAAGATGCACCCTGAGAACAAGTAGCCTGAGCCCAGGATTTACCTTGACTTTTATTATCAATCAAATAATCCATCAATTTCTTATCTGTAGTTGGAGAAGTTGAATGTTTTTCAGAAATTATATCTTCTGCTACCATGCCTGCTAAATAGCTTGCTTTAGTCCTTTCCCCAGAAACATCTATAGATTGAACGGAATAATTGACCATTTGAAATACGGCCACGAATCCAATGCCTATAATAACTGTAGACACTAGGGCTTCAAGAAGGGTCATCCCTTTTTCTGATTTTCTTTTACAGTCTAGACCAAGCACTACCGCTCCATTTAAATTTTTTTATATTACCAAATCTTGACCATTCAACCAAGTATTGTGGTTTTGAAGTTCCACAAGCTCCAGACCCGCCACCAATTGCGATTAATCCTCCACCTGTACTATTACTATTTGAACAAATAATTAAATAATTATTAGTTGATCTACCTTCTAAATTTAAATTAATTTGATTAGAATTAGTTGAATTGTTTAATTGATTTTTTTCACTGTAATAAGAACCATCTTTTGAAAAACAAACTGCACCTGGTCCCGATATATGAACACCAATTTCTTTTTCATAAATGTCTAATTTATGTTTATCCCAATAACCAGCGTCAGTAATTGTGCAATCTAGACTTTTTGTACTTGCTTGGTTTAATTTAGTATTCATTGTATCTTGTAACATGCCTTTGGATTTAAATGTTACAGATCCCTTTAAAGGAGTTACTTCTACTTGAACAAAAGGAAAATAACCTTTTTGAGCTTGAGTATTCACACTTGCTAACATGGTTGCAACTTTTTCTGCAGCAGCTCTAACTTCACGGTCTTTTCTCCAATCCATAAAATTTGGATAGCCCATAGCAGAAACAATAGCTACTATTGTTATAACAACGAGCAGCTCTAAAATTGTAAAACCTCTAATGTCCTGCTTTAGCCGCACCTGGATCTATTTTTCCTGATTTAACCAATTCTTCTAAAGATTTGTCCATAGTAATCATTCCATCTCTAACCGCAGTTTGCATAATACTTGGGATTTGATGAATTTTTGCTTCTCTAATTAAGTTTTGAATTGGTGCAGTACATTTCATTATTTCAAAAGCCCCAACTCTTCCTTGACCATCTCTTGTTTTTAATAATCTTTGTGTAACTACCATTTTCAAAGATGTTGAAATTTGTGCACGAATTTGTTCTTGTTGTTCAGGAGGAAATACATCAATAATTCTGTTAATTGTACTTGGGGCGCCACTAGTATGCAATGTTCCAAAAACTAAGTGACCTGTTTCGGCAGCTGTTAAAGCTAAACTAATTGTTTCCAGGTCCCTCATCTCTCCTACTAGGATTACATCAGGATCTTCTCTAAGTGCTGCTTTCAATGCTGCAGCAAAAGATTGTGTTTGTTTACCAACTTCTCTGTGAGAAATAATACTTTGATTATCTGTGTGAATAAATTCTACAGGATCTTCCACGGTTATTATATTTGAATTTCTTGTTTTATTTATTTCATTTACAATTGCCGCAAGGGTTGTCGACTTACCTGAACCTGTTGGTCCCGTAACTAAAACTAAACCTTTATGAAAATCAACAATATCGTAAAGAGATTGTGGCAAACTAAACTGATCCATATCTGGAATTTTGCTTTCTACTCTTCTACATACGCACGCAGGTCCATTTATAGTTTTATAAAAATTTGCTCTAAATCTTAAACCACTTAATGTAACTGCAGTATCTAATTCATGAGTTGTTTCAAAACGTTCAAGTTCAACTTCGTTACAGTTCATAGATAATAAATCTTTAAGATCTTGAGCTGTAACATTTACTTCTTTAACTTTTACAATTTCGCCAGTTTGTCGGTATGCCAAAGGTGATCCAGATCTGATATGAAAATCTGAAATTTTCTTATTATTTTTTGCTAACTCTTCTAATTTTTCAAACATAAACCATATAGATACTATAATTTTGTGGATTTTGGCCAATTAATATTTTAATAAAACCCTTTTTGGACAAAATATTATTTATTTCTAACAAAAGTTGAGTAAATAATGTTAATTTATATATCAATATTATGAAAAACCCATTTTCAAATATCTTTAAAAAAAAAGATTCAAAAGCAAAACTAGAAGTTGGAGCTAGTGAGAAGAAAAAAAAAGTTGGATTTTTTGATAAATTTTTAAAAAATAGATTAGGAAAATCTGCCGTAAAAGGAGAAGAAATACTTGGTGTAGAATTAACGCCTAACGAAATTCGTTTAGCACAAGTATCCAGCAATAAATCAAACCAATGGGTTTTAGATAGATTTTTTGTTCACAAATTCGAAGGTATTGCAGAAGGATCTTCAGTTTTAGAAAATCCAGACAAAGTTGCTGATGAGCTTAAACTAGCTTTACAAAAATCAAAAATTTCAACATCAAATGCTGCAATTGCAATACCAGTAACTAGTGCAATCATTAGAGTTGTTACTGCTCCACTAATGAATGATGAAGAATTAAATACAGCTATTAAGTCAGATTCTTTGTGGGAAAATCTGGTTCAATTGACCGATAATCTTGAAGATTATTCTATTTTCCATCAAGTTATTAATAGAGACGAAAAAGGCAACACAATGGATATATTATTCGTTGCTTCAAAACTTTCTGACATTAATAGTTATACAGAAATTATAAAAAAGGGCGGTTTAAATGCAGTTATCATAGATGTTAAATGTTTTGCGTTAAAGTCTGCAGTTGACCAGATAAATCAAATTTCAGGATCTATAGAGGACTCAAATTTAACAGCAGTGCTAGAGTTTGGCTTAGATGAAAATTATGTAATGATTTTATATGATAATAATCCAATTATCACAGATATATTTATTAGAGGTCAAGATAGAACAACTTTAAGAGAGAGCACTAATCAGGAAGAAATGGAGGCTCTTGTCAGAAGATATATGACTCAGGTTAAGCAAGCAATCCAAGATTTTGAGACTAAGTATGAAAAAAGAATTAGAAACTTAAAAGTAACGTCAAACTTACCTAATGTAGAAGATTATTTAGGAAGTTTCAGAAAAAATTTGAGTAATACAGGTTTTTTATTATTTGATCCAATTGATGGTATTAAAATACCAGCTCAGTTAGCAGAAGAAGTAAATTTAAATAATAGATCTTATTTTTCGACGGTAATGGGATTGGCATTTAGGAAATTAGATGTGTTTGGTTACTATAAATTTGTAACAGCTGTAAAAAATATTAACCTTTTACCAAATAGAGAAAATATGATTGCTCAAAAAAAAGCAAAAGCTTTTTCGAATTTTGCATTTAAAGGAATAGCTGGAATTGTAGCGGCAATATATATTGTATTGTTTGGACTTGCCTTTTGGAATATTTCAGAATTAAATAAAAAGATTGATGATTATGACCAAGTAGTTCAAGAACATCAATTAAAAACTAAAGAAAAAAATAAATACGCTAAAGAAATTGGAATTATATTAAAATCTTTGGAATTAAGTGAATCTATAAGTTCAAATAAGACTCTTAACTTTAGAGTTTTAGCTCAAGTTGCTTCAGCGGTACCAAAAAGAGTTAGATTTAGTTCTATAGAGTATAATGGATCGGATTTAATGATACTTTCTGGTTCTGCTTATAGTGATCAGGATATTCTTAAATTGATTAGTAATTTAAATAACAAAAAACTTATATCACAAGCATCTTTGGCAACCATGTCTTTGCCCCAAGGCCAACAAGGCTCTCAACAAATGAAGGGTTTTAAAATAGCTTGTTTACTGGAGCAGGTATAATGGATTTAAATAACATTCAAATTTCTGATTTAAAATCAAAACTGCAAGCAATTGATAAGAAGACTCTGATTAAGTTTGGAATAGGGTTTGGAGCAATAATTTTATTCTTAATTATTTATTATGTGATTTTAAATCCAATGGTTAATGAAAGAAAAGCCATGTATGAAGATAAATTATTAAAAGAAAATGAAATATCCAAGTTTGATAATGATATCATTACTATAAGAAAAAAAATAAAAGAACTAAAACCTAAATTTGAAAAAAGTTCAACTTTATTTCATTCAAAAGCAGAAGTTGAAGATTTATACCAAAGTCTTAGTAAGCATGCGGCAGTCAATGGATTGGTAATTTCTAAAATTGAAAAAAGAAAACCAAAAGCTGTATTGAAAGCAGGTATTGCAGAGCAAGCTGAAAACCAAATACAACAAGACATGGTTTCATATTATAAGATACCTGTCGATTATGAGATAAAAGGCAATTTTCTTGGTTTTATTAAATTTAAGAGAGCTATTTCAAGATCAAATAAAATGTTAAACTTTGACAAAGAGACAATAAGTGTAGTACAAAATGATTCAACTGGAGCGATAGTCGCTCGGGGTGAATTAACAATAGTAGGTTTACCAAATGAATTTTTTTAGAATTTTTATTATTTTATCATTTGTCTTTTTAGTAAATAATTCATTTGCAGATGATTCAGCTAAAAAAGAAGAAGTTTTAGATAAAACAAAAGAAATTGCAAAGCAATTACAAGAAGATGATGAGGTACCTTTAAATGATCCTTTTGCAGGAAATGAAGGAAATAACTCAATGACAAATATTCCAGAAGAAGAAGCCCAAGATGAAATGAGTTTATATAATTTTAAACTTGTAGGATTAATTTCAGGAAAAGACCATAGTTATATTTCTATAGTAAATGCTGGAGGAGAAGTAGTAACCTTAGGCTTGGGTCAATATTTAGGAAAAAATAAACTTATTGATTTGAGATTAACTGAAGCAATTTTTCAAAAAGAAGATGAGACATATTTAATTTTAGATTTTAACAATCAGATAAGAGAGGCAAATGAATATTAAAAAATTAATTAATTTTGCTAGTCTTATCATTATTACATTAGTCTTAACTGGTTGTGCTAATTCAAATTTTAATAAAAAATATAACAAACCCTTTAAACATAATACTCCATTAATAAAAGACCAAAATATTGTAAAAGATGGAAAATCAGAAATAGCAAAAACTCTTGAAATGGGACCTAAGCCACTTGAGGGAGACTCTAGAAAACTAGGAAAAAGA
>MDTG01448987.1_pt1 | contig 23201 bp, 11 predicted proteins | sample 811421 | NCBI WGS metagenome assembly MDTG01 (sample SAMN05326645, study PRJNA326480) | marine metagenome | isolation source: seawater | place: Pacific Ocean: South East | collected 2011
CGCCGCCCGCGATGCCTCCGGTCTCTTCCATGGGCGGCGGGCCCTGGATTCCGCCGCGGTCGACCGCGGCGCACTCGAAGGGGGACCATTCGATGAGCGCACTCGCGATGCCGGTGGACGGGTAGGAGACGAGGGTCCGGTCTCCGGTGGGGTCGCCGGTGGTGAAGACGTAGCGCTCCCCATCACTCAGGACCCAGCCGAAGGTGCCGGCCGGTCCATCGGCGAGGAAGACCTCCGAGTTGGGTTCGCCGATGACGGATCCCTGCCAGATCTTCGTCGCCGGACCGTCGACCGATCGTGCCTGGTTCTCGTCCATGATCACCCGCAGGGCATCGTCCGCGACCACCGAGACCCGGTGGAGCTGCAGATCGGCGGTGCGGATCTGCCCGAGGGGCACGCCCTCGAGTCGGCATTCGGCGGTCGCAGCGGCGGCCATCAGTGATCCTCGATCGATCGAAAGAGCCTGGCATCCCGCGAGAAGGGCCTCTCGATGAGCCACGCGGGCGAACGGTCGCTGGTTTTCCGCTGCGACGCTGGTGGTGATCGACCCGGCGGCCATCATCACGATCGAGAGAATCAGGGTTGCACGGTGGTTCATGTTTCGGATCTTCCTGTTTGGATCGGAATGCCACGAGAGGGGCTTGGCAATCACTTCGCTTTGATGACTCTACGAGCCGCCGGTCTGGATTCGAGATCCGTGGTTCGGATTCAAGCCACGAAATGACGGTGTGGACCCAGGGCTCGAGGATAAGGCCTGCGGTCCAGGACACGGCCATTCCATTTCGCCCTGGTGTCTTTTTCTGTCGGATGCCCATATCGGAACCCTGGATGCCCTCCTAGACCGCTGTGCCGACGCGGGTTTCCCCCGGAGCGTCCCTCCCGTCTCCGAAGATTTGGATCCCTCGGCTTCGGTATCGGGGATCGATCAACTCGGATGGTGGTGGAAATTCCGACTTGATCATCTCAATCGGGCGATCCTCTGCGATACTCGGGGGCAGCGACTCGGAACGGTGTCGCACTCGGTCCCTCGATCCCGCAGACCCCACCCCAGGAAGATCCACGTGAAGACACTTCGTCTCGCCGTCGCCTTTGGTACCGCCCTCGCCACCACGACGATCGCCCTCGCGGATTCACCCGAGGCCCTAGAACTTCGGGGGGTCCGCATCGAGATTCCGACTCTGGCCGCCGCCCAGGCTTCCGACTCGCTCTCCGCGCTCGCGGCGCGGGCTTCTTCCCGTCATGCCATCGTTCGTCTGGTCGATGATCTCGATCCGGCGGGTCGTGAACGAATCGCGAATGAAGGCATCAGGCTGCTTTCGTGCCTGGCCCCCCGGACCTGGGTCGTGGCGATCGATCCGATGGTCGCCGATCGTGCCGGGATGTTCATGGATCGCGTGGCCTGGGCGGGGGCGTTGCCGCGGTCCGCGAAGCTGCACCCGTTCCTCGCCGACGGTGGAGTTCCGGAATGGACCGTCGACCGCCGCGATCTGGATGCGTTCATCGCTGGGCGCGAGGCCGACATCAATCGGGTGATCGAACAGATCGGGGAGGCTGACGATCCGATCGTGGCTCTGTACGTGCTCGCTCACAAGGACATCGCCCTTGATGACTTCGCCGCCATGCTCGAGATCGGTGGCATCGAAATCAGGTCCAGGATGAGGACCGTCAACGGTCTCCTGGTCCGAACCCGGATGTCCGGCATCGACCGCATCCTCGATCTCGACGAAACCCTCTGGATCGAACCGGCCCTGCCGCCCCTCACGACCAACAACGATTCCAACCGCGTCAACACCCAGGTGGACCAGGTTCATCAGGCACCCTACGAGCTCGACGGAGAAGGTGTGGTGGTGATGGTGTACGACGGGGGCCACGCGGATGCGAGCCATTCCGACTTCGGTGGACGACTCACGGTGCGCGACTCGAGTGGCCAGTCCACGCACGGAACGCACGTTTCGGGAACCGTGGGTGGTGATGGCGCGAATTCGGGAGGAACCAACAAGGGCATGGCTCCGGCGGTGACCATCGAAAGCTACGGATTCGAGCAGCCCGGAGGTCTCTCGGAAGGATTCCTCTACACCGATCCCGGCGACCTTGAGGCCGACTACTCCGATGCCATCAACAACTGGGGTGCGGTCGTCGCCAACAACTCGATCGGCACCAACACTGCGCCCAACGGCTTTCCCTGCGAATGGACCGGGGACTACGGTGTCACCAGCAACCTGATCGACTCCGTGGTTCGGGGCGACCTGGGTGGAGACATCCGAATCGTCTGGGCCAACGGAAACGAACGACAGACGACCCGTTGCGGTGATCTGTACAACACCACTGCGCCTCCGGCTTGTGCGAAGAACCACATCACGGTCGGGGCCACCAACTCCGACGACGATTCCATCACGACGTTCACCAGCTGGGGACCGGCCGACGACGGTCGGATCAAGCCCGACCTCACCGCTCCCGGCTGCCAGAGCGACGGGGACGGAGGCGTGACCAGCACGTTCCCCGGTGGTGGTTACGGCACCTATTGCGGAACCTCGATGGCGAGTCCGACCGTCACCGGAATCGCGGCGCTCGTCGTGCAGGAATGGCGACGACTCCATCCGGGCGAAGCCGATCTCTCCAACGCGGCGGTCAAGGCTCTCCTCGCCAACTCGGGTGCCGATCTCGGGAACGTCGGCCCCGACTGCCAGTACGGTTTCGGGACCGTACGGGCCCGCGACGCGATCGATTCCCTGCGCGCCGACGGAGTGATTGAGTCGGAAGTCGGGAATGGTGGAGTCGGAGAGCATCTCGTCATCGTGCCTGCCGGCGAAAGCATGCTTCGAATCACCCTTGCCTGGGACGACGAACCAGCATCTCCGCTCCCGTTGGCCGCACTTGTGAACGATCTCGATCTCGTGGTGACCTCGCCGGGCGGACAGGTCTTCGACCCCTGGACCATCGATCCGGCGGATCCCGGAGCCCCGGCCACCCGATCCGGTCGTGACCGGCTCAACAACATGGAACAGGTGTCCGTGGAGAACCCGACTCCCGGCGCGTGGCGGATCCAGGTGGTCGGTCACGCCGTTCCGGTCGGTCCCCAGGAGTACGCGCTCTCCGCGAACCCGAATCCGATCGCCTGCAGTTCCACGGGAGTGGTCGGTTTCTCCGGACAGCGGGTGCAGCCTGAGACCGTGGTCTCGATCAATGCCGTGGACTGCGACCTGAACACCGATGATGCGGTCACCGATACCGTGGCGGTGAAGATCTGGAGCGATGACGATCCCATCGGATTCGACACCGTCCTGACCGAAGACGATCCCGCCTCCTCGAGCTTCGCGGGTTCCATCCAACTCACCTTGGATCCGGCGGGTTTCGGCCTTCATGTCCTCGATGGATCCCAGTTCTACGTCGAATACATCGACGAAATGGACGCATCCGGAAACACCGACGTCTCGGTGATCGCCTCGGCTCTGGTCGATGGACGAATCGACGCACCGGAATCGGTGGACACCGTGGAATTCGGGCCTGATTCGGCGACGATCCAGATTCTCTCCGACGAGCCGATTCGCGTGACCGTCCTTTACGGCGACACCTGTGGAAATCTCGATCGGGAGCAGGTGAGTTCATCGTTCGCCACCGATCAGCAGGTGACGATCTCGGGTCTTGAAGACACCTTCACCTACTACTTCAGGGTCATCATCGAGGACCTCGCCGGAAATTCCGAAAACTATGGCGACGGATCCAACTGCTTCGTATTCACCGTGCCGGACGCGCTGGACTTCTACGCAGAGCAGTTCGGTGGATCCATCGACCTCCAGGATTCCCGGATCAGGTTCATTCCCATCGACTCCGCCGACGTCTACGCTCCCTGCTTCGAATCGGGGGGATCGCTTCCCTACGAACCATCGGGTGGAAATTCGATCAGCCTCGGCGATGACAGTTTCTCGGAAGTGTCGATCCCCTTCAGCTTCACGTTCTATGGATCTTCATACGACACCGCCTACGTCGGGAGCAACGGGTACCTGACCTTCGGTTCAGGGGACAGCACCTACAACGAGTCCTTCGGTGCTCACTTCGACCGGCCGCGCATCTCGATGCTGTTCGACGATCTCAACCCCACTGCGGGTGGATCCGTGAACTGGAAGACCATCGGTGACGCGTTCGTGGTCACCTGGGACGGCGTGGCCGAGTATGGCAGCACCAATTCCAACACCTTCCAGATCGCCCTGTTCCCGAGTGGGGAGTTCCTCCTTGCATGGGGAGGCCTCGAGGTCTCGGATGCGATCATCGGTCTTTCTCCCGGAGGCGGCCTTGCCTCGAACTTCATCGAGAACGATCTTTCGAGCGGTGAATCCGGCTGCCTTCCCCGGCCGCCGCTGGTCCAGGACGTTCAAGTCTCGACCGGTCCAGGATCTCCCGTCGACATCACTCTCGTGGGCAGCGATGACGGCCAGCCTCTTCCGATGATCTACGTCATCGACGACCTTCCCCTGCATGATCTGCGAGACCTCTCCACCGGAGAGCTGATCGCGACCGTCCCGCACGTCATCGCATCCATGGACGGTCCGCACCTCCGCTACGAGCCTTTGCCCGGTTGGGAGGGCTCGACGAACTTTGCTTATCACGCCGACGACGGCGGTTCTCCTCCGGAGGGGGGGCCCTCCAACGATGCCCTGGTGTCGATCACCGTGGCCAGTGGACCTCGTCTCATTCGCGGATGGGACATGTCATCCAACCCCGATTGGTCTCTGGATGCGGGCTGGGGCTTCGGACAGCCGCAGGGTGCCGGAGGCGATCCCTTCGAGGGGGCGACCGGTGCCAACGTGATCGGTTATGAGCTTGGTGGTCAGTATGGGAACAACCTTCCCGAGCGGCACGCCACGTCACCTTCGGTCGATTGCTCGAAGTCGACGGGCACCACGCTTCGCTTCCATCGATGGCTTGGAGTCGAAAGCGCTTCCTACGACCATGCCTACGTCCGGGTTTCCGTGGATGGCGGTTCGAGCTGGTCCACCATCTGGTCGCATGAGGAAGGATCGTTTTCCGACACGAATTGGCAGGCGATGGAATACGACATCTCCGGGATTGCAGATGGTCGATCGGACGTCCGCATCCGCTTCACGATGGGAACCACCGATGGTTCGGTGACCTATTGCGGCTGGAACGTGGACGACGTCGAGATATTCGGTGTGATCCCCAACGAAGGCATTCCCGGTGATCTCAACGGCGACGGTCAGGTGAACGGTGCCGACCTCGGACTGCTCTTCGCATCCTGGGGGCCGTGTACCGGATGTGCCGCGGACTTGAATGGTGATGGCGTGGTCGGGGGAGCCGACGTGGGTCTCCTGCTTCTCGCCTACGGCAGCGGTGGATTCGATCGCGAGGGTGCATCTTCCGATGATCGGAGCGACGTGGTGGAAACCGACCAGGATCCAGTCGATCCAAGCCTTGCAGACAGGCATCGACACCGGATCGTCGATGGCCTTCTGGTGGCCTCCAATGGCTTCCGAATGGGCGTCGATTCAATCTTGTCGGTCGGCATCGAGGGTGCCGATCCGATCTCCGGCCATGACCTGGTCGTGGTTCGAGGGGAGGCGATCATCGCGGGCCGGCTCGAGATCGAGACGGTCGGTTTCGAAAGCACGGATGATTTCATCGCGGTGGTCATGATCGCCGATTCGATCCTCGGTGACTTCCACGAGATCGTGGCGACGGGACATCGCAGCGACATCGTGGTGTGCACCACTCCAAGCGCGGTTCTGGTTCGGTTTGGTGGCGAATCACCGATCGCCAGGAGCCTCGATGATCCTGCGATCCCAGCTGAAGCACTTGACCTGATCGATGCCATCGGAGGAGATCATCTCGAGTGGGACCTCGATGGGGATGGCACCGTGACCACTTCCGATCTTGGAGTCCTGCTCGACATCGGTCGCTCGTGTCCCTGATCGCGGGGCCGATATTGACGATGGTCCGCGGCCACGAAGCCTTCGCTTCGTGGCCGTGTTCGTTTCGCCACCGGTTCAATACCGATCGGTCACGCCCGCTCGTTCGGTCGTCGAATCCGACCGTTCCCTCCCCGTCGGGATCACGGCGATGATGATCGAGAAGACCGTTGCGATGGTCATCCGCCAGCCAAGCGCGAGTTTCGGGATGGATCGGACTTCGAGCGATTCCAGAAGGATGGGTTCGGTGGCGAGAACCACCACGGATCCTCCGATCAGCGCAGCGATCACCGACCATGCGCTTCCCCTTCGGGTGAAGAGCGCGACGATGAAGACGCCAAGCAGACCTGCATAGGCATAGGACATCACTCCCAGGGCGAATTCCAGGAGAGTCCGATCGTCCTGCGAATGCCATGCGGCGAGTCCGATGGCGACCAGGGCGAGGAGGACCGCCCATCCGATCATGAACAACCGGCCCTGCCCGGTCGCGATGCCATCCTCGAGTGCCGGCAGTCCCCTCCACCGTCTCCAGGGGCGCACGAGATCGTCCAATGTGGTTGCGGCCATCGCATTCAGGGCGGAATCAAGACTGCTCATCGCGGCGGCGAGAAGACCGGCGATCATGAGGCCGCGGACTCCCATTGGAAGTTCGGCGAGCATGAACTGGATCATGACTGCGCGGTCATCGCCATCCGCACCCACCCACGTCGTTCCATGCACCCTCGTCTCCACCCAAAGCAGGGATCCGATCAGGAGAAAGAGTCCGGCGATCGGCCATCCGATGAGGTTCGAAAGCACGCCGGCCTTGAGGCCCTCCTGCGGGCTTCGACACGTCATGAGTCTCTGGACATGATCCTGGTCGACGGCGTAGGCGGCGACGAGGAACACGGGAAGACCGATCATGCCGGTCCAGAGGGTGAATCGATCACCTGGATCGGTGGAGGTGTCGATGATTCTGAGCTTGTCTCCGCTCTCACCTTCTCGAAGAAGAGCGACGATCTCCGTCCAGGGGCGGTCGATCGAATGCCAGAGAATGAACAGGCCGACCAGGCCCACGGTGACGGCGACGACCGCTTGGAGGACATCCGTCCACACCACGGCTCGAATCCCGCCGGCGATCGCATAGAGGGCGGTACCGACCGAGACGACCACGATGGTCATCGCCAGTCGATCCGAATCCGCATCGCCGAACACGGCCCAGGAGAGGGCGATCGACGCCATGAAAAGTCGAGCACCTGATGCCAGCAACCTTCCTGCCAGGAAGGAAACCGCGGTCGCACCGCCTGCGGTGGTCCCGAAACGATCTCGAACGACTCCGTAGATGCTCGCACGGGCGCTTCGAAAGTAGGCGGGAAGAAACAAGATCCCGACGATCACCAACGCTGGAAGTCCGGCGAACTTGAACATGAGATACGTCAGGTCGCCACGAAATGCCTGCTGAGGCATGCCGACGAAGGTCGCTGCGCTCAAGACGGTGGCGACCACGCTGAAGGACGCCGCCCAGGCGGGAATCGACCTTCCCGCCAGGAAGAAGTCGTCCCCGCGGTCGGATCTTCGAGCCGCGAAAACACCGATTCCGGCGACCAGAGCCAGATATCCCAACACCACGACCCAGTCTGCGATGCCCATGAAGCGGACTCTACCCGTGGCGGGACGGAATACCTTTGGGGGAGGTGTGCTTCGTGGATAGGATTGGGTTTTCACTCCTTGTCAATTCGGGATCCCTCGATCATGAAATCCTCCGTCATCACCGCCGCCCTGGCCATGGCGATCTGCGTCCCCGCGGTCGCCCAGTCCCCCGAGAAACCATGGCAGCATGACGATGGAACGATCGAGTTCCAGGATCGGACCTTCGCCTCCTGGTCGGAATTCCACCGATCGGATCTCTTCGACCCCGCTTTGAAGTGCATGACGCCCTCACCGGATCGTGATGCCGGTCCCGAGCCGGAGGGATTCCTCGGGATCTCCCCAAGCGACTGTTCCTTGAACTCGACTTCCGTAAGCGCCGCCTATGAACCCACGGTCGCGATCTATCGCATCCCCTGCGTGGTCCATGTGATCACGGACTCCTCGGGAAACCAGGGGAACCTCAGTGATGCCCAGGTCCTGAGTGGAATAAGAATCCTGAACGAGGACATGAATGCACTGCTCGGAACCCCGGGGCAGAACGGCACCGAGGCCCGCATCGAGTTCTACCTGGCCCAGGAGGATCCGAACGGCAATCCCAGCGACGGCATCACGCGATCCGCGAATTCAACGTGGTTCAACGACGGCGGTAACTACTGGGACACTCTCGCATGGGACACCAATCGGTACTGCAACATCTACACCAACACGGCGGGTGGAGCCCTCGGCTACGTTTCCGGCTTTCCCGCTGAATCCGGGCACGTGGGTTCCGCCGGGGACAGGGTCGTGGTCCTGTGGTCGACCTACGGCGAAGACGGGCCTTACGGGCCTCCGTACAATCTGGGGAGGACCCTGACTCACGAGATCGGTCACTACCTCGGTCTCTATCACACCTTCCAGGGTGGTTGTGGTTCGTCCGCCTGTTACACGTCGGGCGATCTGATCTGTGACACCAACTCCGAAAGCGGTCCGAACTTCGATTGCTCGGGGGGGAACCCCTCGACCTGCGGGTCGACGGATCCGATCGACAACTACATGGACTACTCCGATGACGACTGCATGGAGAAGTTCACTCCGGAACAGGCCAATCGGATGCGTTGCTCCCTTCTCAACTGGCGGCCCCTCCTCTACTCCGAAGGCGCCGGTTGCATCACGAGCTGCACCGGTGATCTCGACAACGACGGCATCGTCGGAAGCAGCGACCTCGGTCTGCTGATCAGCGGATGGGGCGGGTGCAGCAAGGACCCCGAGTTCCCCTGCTGTTCGGATCTCGACGGCAGTGGAGTGGTCGACTCCGCGGATCTCGGTCTCCTGATCGTCTCCTGGGGTGGCTGCCCGGTCGATCCCTGCGAGGGTGTGGACTGCAACGACGGTGATTCCTGCACGACCGACACCTGCATCGACGGCGAGTGCTTCAACGAGCCCATCCCCGGTTGCGGCGAAGGCCCGTGCGGCAACCCCAGTGCAGGTTCCTGTTTCGAGGTCAACGGATCGCCGGGCTGCGACGATGCCACCTGCTGTGAACCGATCTGTGCCGCCGATCCATACTGCTGCGACACGGATTGGGATCAACTCTGTGTCAATGCGGCCAATGCGAACTGCGGCGATGGTGGTGGGGGAGGCGCGGGCGACTGCTGCTCCGCCAATGGATCGCCGGGATGCGACGACGCGAAGTGCCAGACGTTGATCTGCAACGCCGATCCCTACTGTTGCCAGACCGAATGGGATCAGATCTGCTCCGACGCGGCCAACACCGACTGCGCCATCTGCAACAACTGAGGTCCGTCGATCCATCGACGCCGAATCCCGGTCGTGAAGCTCTTGACGGCTTCGCGACCGGGTCATGCAGCAAGGAGAGGGATTCCGCCGATAAGTCGGTCGAGGATGGTCTTTCAATCGCCCTTCGATTCGGAAGGGTGGAATCGCCACCGGGATCCGTAGATCATCGATCAGGGCTCCGAGTCGGATCATGGTCGTGAAGAGAGCCACCGAACACAAGATCTTCCGGGCAGCGATGTCGGGTCTTCTGGGCATGGTGGTGGTTCTCCTGTCTGCATCCACGGTGGTCTCGGCAGCAGGAGAGAAGACTTCTGTCACGAACAGACAGGCCTTCGAGCGTCCCTGGGAGCACCGGGACGGAACGGTCTCGTACCGCGATCTCGAGTTTCAGGACTGGGCCACGTATGCGGCCTGGCGACTGTCTTCGGATCCCTCGTTCGACCGGAGATGTGCGACGCCCACCGTTGGCGCCGGTCCTTCGAGGCGTGGAGACTTCGAGAGCGACTGCGGTCTCGGCAACAACCATCCGCTGGAACGGTTCGATCCCTCGACGGGTGATTTCGTCATACCGGTGGTCGTCCACGTCAATCGTGATTCGACCGGGCGACTCGGCGACATCTCTGAGTCGAGGATTCTCGAGCAGATCAGGATTCTCAATGCGGTATTCGCCGGACCGCTCGGCGAATACCGATCATCGGAGACAGGCATCCGATTCGTGCTGAGCAGACGGACCCCCGACGATCAGCCTTCGGACGGATACACGTTCCACGACAACGACGAGTGATACAACGACCGGGGCGACTACTGGATGGACATCTCGTGGGATTCGGAGCGATACCTCAACATCTACACGAACACCGGCGGTGGGGCCTTCGGTTACGTGCCCGACCTTCCTTCCTCAGGGATCGCAGGTCAGCCTTCGGATCGGGTGGTCGTCGACTGGCGGGTCTTCGGTGAAGGTGGCGAATACGGTTGGCCGCTGGACCTCGGCCACGTGCTGGTTCACGAGGTGGGTCACTACCTGGGGCTGTATCACACGTTCGCGGGAGGGTGCGAAGACGACTGCACGGCGAGCGGCGACCTGATCTGCGACACCGAACCTCACCAGCTTCCCACCAGGGAATGCCTGGATCAGGAGGAGTGCGACACCATCGACCCGGTCAGCAACTTCATGAACTACTCATGGGAGATCTGCATGAACCGGTTCACACCGGAGCAGGTCCGGAGAATGAGGTGCACGCTTGAACAGTGGCGACCTGATCTCGGTCGACCCTCGCAACCCTGCTCGTCACTGTGCCCGGGGGACTTCGACGGCAACGGAATCGTCGACGGCGAGGATCTGGGCGGACTCTTCATTTCATGGGGCGAGTATTCCGGACTTCTTCCGTGTGCCGATCTCAACATGGACGGATCGATCTCCGGGGCCGACTTCGGACTGATGATGCTGGCGTGGGGTCCCTGTCCGGTCGACCCATGCATCGGCGTCGATTGCGACGACGGGGACGAATGCACGGTGGATTACTGCGTCGCCGGGAACTGCGTGCATGCACAAATCGAGGAATGTGGCGGTGTCTGTGGATCGAAGTCGGCTGGAAACTGCGACGAGGTCAATGAGACTCCCGGGTGCAACGATGCCGAGTGCTGCACGGAGATCTGCATGATCGATCCGTACTGCTGCCTCGTGGTCTGGGACATCGTCTGCCGAAACAAGGCCCTGAGCGGGGACTATCCCGGCTGCAACGACTGACAGGGATCGATACGGAAAACCCTGCGTGGCCGACGCCGACTCGAGTTCAAATCGTCTGCCGGATCGGAGTAGTCTGGTCGACATGACCGATGAGAAAGACCAGAACCTCGACCAGGACAGGAATCAGGATCCCGACGCCACGGTGGTTGACGCGACGGTGATCGGCTCGCGTCCGGCCGGCGGCCTGAACGGAACCCTGCGGAAAGGCGACCCGATCGGTCCCTACACCGTGGTCCGCGAGCTCGGCGAGGGCGGGTTCGGTTCGGTCTACCTCTGTGAACAGGTCAAGCCGGTCAAGCGGAAGGTCGCGGTCAAGATCATCAAGGCGGGGATGGACTCCAAGGCGGTGCTCGCCCGCTTCGAGGCCGAGCGCCAGGCGCTCGCGGTCCTGAACCATCCCTCGATCGCGAAGGTGTTCGACGCCGGGGTCACCGAGAACCACCGCCCGTACTTCGTGATGGAGTACGTGGCCGGGGTCCCGATCAACGAGTTCTGCGACGGCCGGAAGCTCGACACCCGGACGAGGCTTGAACTCTTCGCGAAGGTGTGCGACGGGATGCAGCACGCGCACCAGAAGGGGATCATCCACCGGGACCTCAAGCCCGGGAACATCCTGGTGTACGCCGAGGAGGGCGAGGATCCGCAGCCCAAGATCATCGACTTCGGAATCGCCAAGGCGACGGGGGAGGATCTCACCGAGGAGACCCTGGTGACCCAGATGGGTCAGATGATGGGAACGCCGGAGTACATGTCGCCCGAGCAGGCGGAAGGTCTGGTCAACGAGATCGACACCCGCACCGACGTCTACTCGCTCGGCGTGGTGCTGTACCAGCTGATCTGCGGACGACTTCCCTTCGAGCCGGACGAGCTCCGGTCCCGCGGGTACTCGGAGATCCATCGGATCATCTGCGAGGATGACCCGCCGCGGCCGTTTCAAAGATTCACATCGGTGTCGAAGCAGGCGGATCACGACACTCTGCGCATCGCAAGAGCACGTGGCACCACGGTCGACGCCTTGTCCGCCTCGCTCAAGCGGGAGCTGGAGTGGATCCCACTTAAGGCGCTTCGAAAGGACCCTGAGGAGCGGTATGCCTCCGCCGAGGCTCTGGGTCTCGACGTACGTCGTTACCTCGACGGCGAGGCTCTCGAAGCAGGTCCCGAGACCACCGCATACCGCCTGAAGAAGGTCCTGAAGCGACACAAGGCTCCGGTGATCGCAGCGACGGTGGTGGTCATGGCTCTGGTCGGTGGGGTGATCGCGTCGACGGTGTTCGCGGTCGAAGCGAACGAGCAGGCGATCATCGCACGAAAACAGACTCTGATCGCCGAACAGCAGGCTCGTCTGGCCGAACAACAGAGGATCCTGAACGAGGAGAAGGCCGCAGAACTGCAGACCATCGTGGATTTCCAGGCCAACCAGCTCTCCTCCATCGATGTCGAAGGGGTGGGGGATTCATTGCGAAACGCATTGATTCTCGATCTGAAGGTCGACCCCGACATCGTCTCCTCCGCGGATTTCACCGGGATGTCGCTCGGCATCCTCGACAAGCACATCTTCAACCCGACCTTGAGATCCATCGACGCCGACCTCGATGATCAGCCCCTGGTCCAGGCCCAGCTCCTGCAGATGCTGGCTGCCAACTACATGGAACTCGGTCTGATCGAAGAGGCGAACGGACCTCTGACTCGGGCAATGATGCTTCGGACGTCCGAACTGGGGAGGGAGGACCCTGCGACGCTCGAGTCCGCCACCAGAATGGGCATCCTGTGTCTGTACCAGGGAAAGTACGACCAGGCGAAGCCGTACTTCATGGAGACGCTCGAGGCGAGACGGCGGATTCTCGGAGAAGAGCACCCCGACACCCTCGCATCGATCCACTTCATGGGCTTCGTTCTTCGAAAGCAGGGTGATTTCGAAGGTGCACGATCAAGATTCCAGACGGCACTCGATGGAAGACGGCGGATCCTCGGTTCCGACCACTTCGACACCCTGGTCACCATCAACATGATGGGAGTCCTCCTGTGGGAGAACGGAAGGGTGGACGAGGCGGAGCCATACTTCTTCGAAGCCCTCGACAACCGACGCCGGACCCTTGGTGATGACCATCCCTCGACGCTCGAATCGATCAACAACATGGGTGCCTTGCTGAGGAAGCAGGGTCGATACCGGGAGGCGCTGCCCTATTTCTCCGACGCGCTTTCCGCCCGGCGAAGGGCTCTTGGTGCCGAGCACCCGATGACGGTCCTTTCGATGAAGAACATGGGAAACATTCTCCAGAGTCTCGGTCGATTTGAAGAGGCGACTCCGTACTTCGAAGATGCGCTTGAAACCCATCAGAAGACGCTTGGCGAAAACCACCCAATGACGCTCTCGACCATCAACGCCATGGCGGGACAGTCGGTGAATCTCGGAAGGCTTGAAGACGCCCGGGGGTACTACATGAAGGCCGTGCTCGGCAGGCGCCGCGCGCTCGGGGACGAACACCGGAACACCCTTGCGTCGATCCTGGCTCTGGGGAATCTCCTGATCGACATGGAGGAGTTCGACGAGGCGGAGATCCATCTCACCGAAGTCATGAATGCAAGTCGTCGCACGAACGGCACGGGGAACAACATGACCTTGATGGCGGTCGAAAGCCTTGCGAACCTCCATGAGAGACGTCACGAGATCGATCCCGACGGCGGTCACGACGCCAGGGCCGGGGAGTATCGCCGACTCCTCAGGCGGTCGAATGAATGATCGCGTCGTCCCGGAACCGGTCGACCTTTCACCCCGCTAGGATCTGGTCATGACCGACCATCATCCATCAGAGTTCGCTCGCCCCGAACATCCCGGGGACCTGACGCCCTACCTCAAGCACCTGCTCGAAGGCGGCACGCTTCCCGAAGATGCCGCCCGAGCAGCCTTCGAGGCGATCATGACCGGCACCGCCCACCATGCGGAGATGGGGGCGTTGCTCGCCCTGCTCGCGACCCGGGTGCCGACCGTCGATGAGCTGGTGGGGTCTGCCGGGGTGATGCGGGACAAGGTCGACCGACTCGAGACTGGTGTGCCGGCCGAGGAACTCCTGGACACCGCCGGGACCGGTGGGGCCCCGAAGGTATTCAACGTCTCGACCGCGGCCGCGATCGTCGCGGCTTCCGCGGGCGTGAAGGTCGCCAAGCACGGCAATCGCTCTCGAACCGGTCGGGGCTCGGCGGAGGTCCTCGAGGCACTCGGCGTCGATGTCGACGCCGGTCGCGAGATCCAGCTCCGCTGCCTCGAGGAGACCGGAGTCGCATTCTGCTTCGCGATCCATCATCACCCCGCGGCGAAGCACGCGATGCCGGTCCGCAAAGCACTCGGTTTTCCGACCATATTCAACCTCCTTGGACCGCTCACCAATCCCGCGGGTGCCGGTCGGCAGATCATGGGCGTCTACGCCGACCGTTTCGTACGGCCGATCGCGGACACGCATGCCCGACTTGGGGCGGTCCGGGCCCTCGTATTCCATTCTCGGGATGGGCTCGACGAGTTCTCGATCGGAGCTCCGACCCACGTAGCTGACGTTCGAAAGGGTGAAGTGGCCGAATACGAAGTGGATCCGGCCGAGCTCGGGCTCCGTTCGGCGACGATCGAGGATCTGCAGGTCAACGACCTCGACCATGCGGCTGCACTGGTGCGAGGGATTCTCGACGGTTCCGAGCGGGGACCCGCCCGCGACATCACCTTGCTGAATGCGGCCGCGGCCCTGGTCGCGGCGGATCGGGCCGAGTCATTCGAATCGGGAATCGGTCTCGCCGCCGAGACCATCGATTCCGGATCGACCGCGCGAACCTTGGCCATGCTGGTCGAGGCTTCCACTCGCTAGGCCTGATCGATTCGGGACCGAAGACCGTCCTTTCGGCATCATTCGAGGATCTACGGATCAACTCCCTGAGAATGACCCGTGGTCCGTGGTGCCGGTTGGGAATGAATTAAAACGCTGGTGACGAATCCGCAAGCAGCGTGCCGCTCCACGATCTCGATCGAGGGTGCCAAAGCCAATCGATCGCGTTGGGACTCCCTTCGAGGTCGTTTCGGCTGTCTGATCGGAGCATCCGGCTTGACCGGGAGCTGGGTAGCCGACCATCTTCCCGAATGGGAATCCCATGTCGGCGAGGATGCTTGTCGCGAGGCCACCGTCGCGTTGCTTGCGATGGTTCTTTCGTCTGCGCTCTTCGTAATCCTGGGATTTCGAATCTGTGTCCGCCGCGTAGATCCCATTTCCGCCGATTGGGGGATGGTCTCTTTAGCGATCGCATCCCTGTTCATGGCCCGATCCCTGGGCGTACAGGCGCGGCAGGGAGTGATGTCGATGCCGGTCATGGCGGCCCCCCTGATCGCGCCTATCATCGATGTCACCGGTGTGCTCATCCGAATCGATGATGTACGACCACTCCCGAGTATCGAATCCGCCGGTGATTGGAATCCGCTGCGTGGAATCATCGAGATCACCGGGGGGGGAGTTCCGGCCCTGATCGGGTGCCGCATGCCGGTTCGGTTCGATCGCCCGGGAGGCCAGGAGATCTCGGGAACCACGGTTCGACTGCGGGCGAGACTGCATGCCCATCGGCCGATTTCAAACCCGGGTGTTGGTCCTTTTCGTGTCCCGGGTCTTCAGGTTCCGGCGACACTGGTCGTCCCTCATCCCGGTCTCGTGGATCCGATCTCCTCCCCCGGTTTCCGGATTCGGGACATGCCATCCGAACTTCGAAGCGTGTGGCGGGACTCGATTCGCAGTCTGGATGACCGCGTCACTCGGCGGCATCCTTCGGTCGAGCCAGGCCTGATCACCGCGTTGCTGGCCGGGGATCGCCGCTGGTTGGCGATCGATTTCAAGAACGCCGCCATGCGGTCTGGCTTGTCTCATCTGCTGGCGATCAGTGGTCTGCACCTTGCGGTGATTGGGATGATCGCGGGGGGCCTCATCCGGGCCTGTTCGCAGGCAACCGGCCGTCTCGGCATGGCCGTCCTCCTTCTCGCGGTGATCATGTTCGGTTTCGTGGTGGTTCCGGCACCGAGCGTGCATCGATCACTGGTCATGGCGATCGCCTTCGGGGTCCTCGCGCTGGCCGGCCGGCGGGTTCGAGTCAGACCACTCGTCCTCCTCTCACTGGCCTGGATGTGCTGGTGGGATCCCACCTGGCCGAGATCGGTCGGTTTCCAACTCACGGCCGTGGCGACGATCGCACTGGCATGTTCGACCTCGATCGCTCGTCGACGGTGGTTCGGATCACCCGACCGCATCGGCACCCGAAGGTTCTCCGTGGTGCGCGATCGATTCGCCCTGGCATCGACCGCGGGAATCGTCGCCTGGATCACGACCATGCCGGTCGTGCTGGCCAACTTCGGGATCGCAAGCGTCCTGTCGGTTCCAGCCACCATCCTGGCGGTGCTCCTGATGGGTCCGATTCTCGGCCTCGGGGTGGTGTCCGGGATCGTCGAGTCGATGTTTTTCGTTGGAACGCCGGATCTTCTCGTGCAGGCGGTCTCGCTTCCCACCCGGGGGCTCGTGCATCTCGTGATCGGCGCAGCAGGGATCGCTCCGCCGATTTCAACGACGACGTCCTCGGGGGGAATGATTCTTTCCGTCCCCATATCGATCTCGATCGGTCTCCTCGTCGGATGTGACCGGGCGCGGATCCGGATCCCGGCATCACTCCTGATCCTGCTGCTGTTTGGATGCTTCATCGGGTTTCGAAACACGGACGTGCCGGCGGGGGTTCGAATGGTCGACGTGGGTGACGGATCGGCGATCGTGGTTCGTTCGGGAAGAAGCGTTCTTCTCTTCGATGCGGGAAGCAGTTCGATCTCCAATTCCGGTTCAAGGGTGATCGTCCCCACCTTGCGTCGAACCGGGGTGCGTGGCATCGACGTCCTGGTGTTGTCGCATGCCAATACCGATCACTTCGATGGCGTCACGGAGATCATCGACGTCATGCCGGTCGGTCGCCTTCTCACCACCGGTGAATTCCTCGCCGCCGCCAGATCCGGTCGATCCCCGCGTTTGCTCGAATTTCTCGAGCGCATCCACGCCGCGGGGGTTCCGATCGAGACCATTCAACGCGGACAGGGTTTCCTCATGGGGCGGATCCGTTTCGATGCCATCCATCCCGTCGCGGGGGAGAGGCACCGGACCGTGAATGACTCGTCGTTGGTTCTCGCGGTGAGATCCGCGGATGCGATCCTCGGCGACCACGCGGAACTGATCCTCACCGGAGACATCCAGGACGAGGCGATCGCGAGGGTCATGCGCCGCGAGCCGGATCTCACCACCGCGGTCCTCGAACTGCCCCATCATGGAAGCTGGAGGCCGGCTGCGGCCGCCCTGGTCACGCATCTCGATCCCGAGGTGGTGATCCAATCGACCGGACGGCGACGATGGCGGCATGACCGATTCGGTGAAGCCTGCACGGGACGGCGACGCAGGGTCACGTCACGTGATGGTTCCTTCCTCGTGGAACTCGGTGTCGACTGACGGCGCGGTCGAATGGCGTTCAGAAGAAGCGCAGGCCCGCTTCGTGGCCGGACCCCGAAGCCGCATGACGGCTCCAGACCACCATGCACGCGCGGTTCACCTTCCGTCCTTCGGGAAGAATCGCCCCGATGATTCCGGTCATGCCTTCGAGCAGTGGTGTCGACGAGCGGATCCGCATCCCGCTATCGCTGAGATCCAGGGTTTCGTATCGCATGGACTGGTCGGGCTGGAAGTGCCACGACACCACCACCTCGACCTGGACCTCGTTGCGATCCGATTCCCGGCGCTCGTTCGATACCGAGTCCGTGGATTCCCTCATCCCGATCATCTTGTCATTCATCATGGCCTCTGGAGATCGGTCGACCGGACACTTGAATGAGGCGAAGTCTTCAGGAAGGAGGGCCGCGGTGGGAGGCTGTGAGGTTCGAGAGGGGTGGGGGGTTCCGTCCGGCTGCCCGGCGCGGGTGATAACCGGTCTGAATGCCTCCCCGAGTCGGATCCGGGACCCCACAACCACGAAACCGGCGGTCATCACCACAGGGCATCGGGTCGGATGGCCGATACAACTGAAGCCATGAACAATTCATCACCAGAGCAGGAAAACACTCCTCGCACCCCCGTTTCAACCGAGTCCGGCCCCGATGCCCCGGGTGGTGACGATTTGGTCCGATCCGTTCTCTCCGAGGCTCGAGAGCTTCTGCAAGCTCCCGAATCGGCGACCACCGTGGATTCCGATCTCGACGCCGACACCGTTGAAGTCGTCCTCGATCGAGTCGAACATCTGGTGGAAGGGTTGGTCTCTGCGGATGATCCCGGGAAGGGCCGGCCTCGTTCCGAATCATTCGACCTGAACGAAGCTCCGCCCTCGAACTCCGGACCCTCCACCGTGAATCCGGAAACCAGCGATTCCGGACCAGATGGCATGGCGGCCAGGCTCCAGCAACTCCTGTCCGACCGAATGGCGGATGAAGCCGATTCCAACCCCGCTTCCGAAAGCGAGCTCGGAATCACTTCCACCCGGGTCGTCCCAACGGACGGACGTTCTCCCGAAGAGGAAGGCCCCACGAAGTTCCTCATGGGCTGGACGGACATCGCTCCCGTCTCACCCCCCGAGGACGAGACGCGGTCAACGGGAGACGGTGGTTTCTGTCACATAGCCGAAGAGGTGGATCCTGCCGCCCATCACGATGACGGCGAGAACGATTGCAACCACCGCTTCGTCACCAAGGCCATGGAGGCGATCGAGGCGTCGAAGGACGACGCACGGATCAGTCCGATCACGACGAAGGCGGATCGAAAGCCGAAGGTCAGCCTCGAGGAGAGGATCACGGCCTTCAGCACGCTTCCCTATCGAAGGCTTCCCGAATCCTGCCATCGGTTCTTCACGCCGGTCGCGGTTTCCCTGGTGCTCTGGGTCCCGATCGCATGGAGCGTGGCGATCCTCTCTCCCCGGCCCACCACCGAGTTGGTTCCCGTACTCCAGCCCGGATTCCAGATTCCGGACTCGGAAGCGGTCATCGAACCCCCACTCGACCCCCCGGCGTCGACCCCGGCGAGCGAAACCCCCTGATTGGATCGCATCCGGAACGCCTTCAGCGGGTCCGTTCGACCTCGAATCTGATCGCATGCGGTGGCCGACCCGGTTCCACGATTCGAAGTTCGTGTGATCCGACCGCCACCGCAACGGTCTCGTCACCGATGGGTCGGCCGTCGAGAAGCAGTCGCGACGATTCGCCTCCGCTCACCATCGGATGGAGCATGTAGGTCCCGGCATCGGTCATGAAGATCGACCCGTCCTCGGGATGAATGATCGCCGGACTCCGGGGGACACCGGCCCGTCCCATGACCACCGACGGATCGACGTTCCACTCCGACCAGGGCCGGGGTGAGCGGGGAGTCGCCAGACGCGGATCTCGGAGGAGATCATCGAGGATCGGCAGGGCGGCATCGCTTCCGAGGAAAGCAGGGTCCGATGCCCCGTCGAATCGCCCCACCCATACCACGGCGGTGAAACGTCGATTCCAACCGGCAGCCAGGGCATCTCGAAACCCGCTGCTGGTACCCGTCTTCGCGGCGACGAACGGCAGGGCTTCCGAGACGTCGGAGTTCGGTCCGGCAAGACACCATTCGATCGCGGCACAGGTTGATTCATCGAAGACCCTGGTTTCCATGCGGAGGTCGGTCGCCGGATCGCGAACCAGGCGAAGATTCCGGTGGACGCCACCCCGGGCGATCGTCGCATACGCCTCGGCCAGTTCGACCGGCCGCACCTCCACCCCTCCCACCGCGATCGAAAGTCCGGCACGCCGTGCGGTGCCGATGGGGAGCTTGATCCCGCATCGTCTCAGGGTCGCTGCCACCGATCCGATTCCGAGTTCGCCTGCGACCCGGATCGCCGGGAGATTTCGAGATGTCCGGAGCGCTTCCGAGACGGTCATGGTTCCGAGGTTGTTTCGGTCGATGTTACGGGGCCGCCAACCGTCCAGATCGATGGCGGAATCATCCACCATCGAATTCGGGGACAGCCGGCGTCGCTCGAACGCCTCGGCATAGATGAATGGCTTGAGCGCAGATCCCGGTGAACGAAGCGCGGTGGCTCCGTTGATCGCCCCGTCGCGCGGATCGTCGGGATCACTCGACCCGACCAGGGCCACGATCTCGGATGCGTCATGGTCGACGATCACGATGGAGACGTCGGCGGTGTCGGGTAGTCGTTCCGCATGACGCTCCGCGACCGATTCCGCGACGTCCTGGAGCACGGGATCCACCGTGGTTTCGATGACCCGGCCGCGACCCGCGGCGTCGATCGCCATCCATCCGACGTGTCGGTGATTGTCCCGTTCGTGGATTCTTCGAATCGTCACCGGTTCACGTGCGGCCCGGTCGCGCGTCCGGGCATCGATGAGGCCGTGATCATGCATGCGGTCGAGAACCACTCCTCGTCTCTGCATGGCGGCTTCGGGATTGCGATCGGGTCGGAAACGTTCCGGAGAGTTCGGGATCCCCACCAGCAGCGCTGCCTCCGCGACGGAACATTCACCCGCCGATTTACCGAACCAGGCTCGGCTGGCGGCTTCGATGCCGACCAGGTTTCCACCGAACGGCGCCAGGTTGAGCCATGCCTCGAGGATCTCCCGCTTGGAGTGGGAAGATTCGATCTGAAGGGCTCGAAAACCTTCGACCGCCTTGCCCCCGAAGGTCCGGGGATGTCCCAGCTTCAAACCGGCGACCTGCATCGTGATGGTGCTGGCACCTCGAACCACGCGACCGGCGAGGAGGTTGTCTCGAATCGCACCTAGGACGGCCGCCGGATCGATCCCGATGTGGTCATGGAAGGCATGGTCCTCGACCGCGACCACCGCCTCGGAAATCAGGCTCCCGGCCCGGTCCAGGTCGATGGGGATCCTTCGCTGGTCGTCACCGGCGACCACGGAGATGATGATGGATCCCCGGTCATCGAGCACGATGCCTCCACCCGGGCCGGGATGGAGGATGTCTTCCGGAAGCGGGAAGAGGATCCAGGCCAGGGCGAACAAGGCGATCAGCGTGGCCGAGGCCCACGCCGCCGACGTGATCAGGTTCGAGACCGGCGAACGGTGTCGTGTCGAAGTCGAATTCCGTTCGGATGGCGGTTCACTCAAGGGAGATCTATCTCCAGCATCGTGGAGGGGGAACGAGAATGCAGGGTGTCTTCGTACATTGCTTCCGCGCGGGTACCAGGCACCACCCAGGTACCCGGGACCACCGCCCGCATCGCGAAGCGAAGCTTCTGCGGTTTCGGAGTCGCGGTGTCGAACACCAGGAGTCGATCGTCCCGGAATTCCGCCTGGTCGACGGCATTCATCACGTTTCGGGAGGCGTCGGAGGTGATCAGGGCCGGAAGCTCGAATTCCATTCCGCCCGGAAGAACCTCCACGATGGCGATGTTGGGAATGTCGCGATCCAGAAGGGACTTCCACTCGATCTCGACCACGACGACTTCACCGGCTTCGATCGGACTGCCGGCGTCGATCGATGTTCCATCCATGTTCAGCCATGAGCGTTCCACTCGAATTCCAACGTCCTCTCGCGGTTCCACGTCCGCATGAGGATGACCGGAAGTGGTGATCACCACATGCAGTGGATCGTCTCCCGAAGCCGTGATCGTGCTTCGATGGTCGGTGGATGCATCCAGGGGCCAGGTCCGGGTGGTCGAACCGGGACCTTCGTGGTTGATCGTCTTGCCTGCGATCTCGACGCTGCCGGCCGCGTTTCCCATCGACGGGTATTCCAGCGCAAATGCTCCCAGGGCGTCCACCGCGGCCGCATCCTCATACGTGGTGCGCCAGCCGTTTTCGCGGCGCAGATCGAGGAGAGAGGCGTGGAGGGCTGGAATCGATCGGCTCTCCGGGTGGTTGCCAAGTGCTGCGGCGAGTGCGATCGCGACCTGGGTCCCGTCGGAGGTGAATGATCCGGACTGCAGCGGCGACGCCGGAGGTGGCGGGATGAATGTGTCGATGATGGTCCGGGCGCTCTCGAGGTCGCCGACCAGACCGAAGGCTTCCGCGAGGTGAGCCCTTTCGTCGAGGCGGAGGGCTTCGAGATCGATGCGGAGTCTTTCCATGAGAGCGGAATCCGACTTTTGCGCGGAAGCCAGGACCCTGCAGGCCATCGCGGCCTGCTGGATGGGGAGTCCTCCCTTGCGGACCATCCTGTCGACTGCATCCACGAGATCCGCATCGAAACGTGCCGGGAGAGGGATCTCGAGGTCACGAGCCTTCACAGTGATGAGCGCGGTGCGAATCGTGAGCCAGTCGTTTCCTTCACCATTCGACCAGTATGGAAGCCGCCCGTCTCGCAACTGACGTTGCCAGAGCGTGACGAAACCGTCGGCCGCGAGTCTCCGTATTCCCTCCGAACGTCGGTCGCCGGCAAGGATGGGCGATTGGAGTGCGGCGAGGAGTCCCTGGAGCGTGCTTCCCACCTGTTCGGTGCACCCGTATGGATATCGAATGAGGTCCTCGATGACCGGAGCGAGATCGACATCGGATGACCCCGAGATTCCCACCGAGATCATCCCGTCGAAGAGTTCGATCCCCGGGTCTCCTTCGAGGATGACGGTGTCACCGGCTTCGACCAGCAGACGCGTGGTCTCCGATCGCCTGGCGGTTGGAGGACGGACCGCGACCGACCACTCCATTCGACCTTCGACCCCTGCGGATCGTTCCTGATCCCAGGCGTGGATGACGATGGGCTGTGCTCCGATGTCACAGGACTGGATGTCAAGGCCGATCACCTTCGAACCTCCGGCCTTGATTTCGAACGCTTCGGGATGGCCCTTGATCAGCAGCCCCTTTCCGGCCTCCACCCGAAGTTCGATTGTCCTGTCGACCGCGGTGTTGTTGCGGATCGTCAATGGCACTCTCATCAGGTCTCCGGGGGCGGCGGTGCGGGGCAGGGCCGCGGTCAGCCCGATGGCGGGGGTCACCGAGATCTTTCGTTCGGTTGCTCCGTAGCGATCTTCATCGACCACCACCGCCATCACTCTCATTGCGCCGTCGATATTGGGCATCTCGAAGTCGATCTCCAGGATTCCCTCCTCGTCCACCGCCGCGAAGGTGTTCCAGATCACTTTCGTCTCGGGTAGAC
>MDTG01211447.1_pt1 | contig 23200 bp, 25 predicted proteins | sample 811421 | NCBI WGS metagenome assembly MDTG01 (sample SAMN05326645, study PRJNA326480) | marine metagenome | isolation source: seawater | place: Pacific Ocean: South East | collected 2011
AAGCCCACCAAAATGTTTTAATAATATTTGCTTTCTCTTTGGCCCCAAACCTGGTATTTCTTCAAGGGGCGACTTAAATCTATTTTTATCTCTTTTTTTTCTATGCCCAGTAATTGCAAATCTGTGAGCCTCATCTCTAATCTGCTGAATAAGATGAGATGCAAGTGAGTTTTTTTCTAAATTTATTTTGCTTTTACCTGAGTCAAATATTATTGTTTCATCACCTGCTTTTCTAGCTTTGCCTTTTGAAACACCAATAATATTCACTGTGGAAATTTGTAAATCCTCCATGACTTTTAAAGCTATATTAACTTGTCCTAAACCGCCGTCAATAAAACATATGTCAGGTAATGATAAGTCGCTTTTTTTTAATCGTGAAAAATGTCTAGTAAGCGCCTCTTTCATTGCAATGTAATCATCGCCAATTTTTGTACTTTTAATATTAAATTTTCTATAATCTTTTTTTTGTGGGCCTTCTATTGAAAAAGATACACATGATGCTACCGTCTCTTCTCCAAAAGTATGACTTACGTCAAAACATTCAAGTTTTTTAGGAACCTCACTTAAATTAAAAACATTCTGCAATGCTTGAAATCTATTGAACATATTTTTCTTGCTAAGAATTTTTGTATCAATCGATGATAAAGTATTTTTTTCTGCAATCTCCACCCATTTTTGTCTCAAACCTCTCACATTATTTGTAATAGTTACTTTTGATTCTTTCTTTTTTGATAAAATAAACTCTAGAATCTTTTTGTCTTTAGTAATTTTATTTAAAATGATTTCCTTTGGTATTTGCTTTGACATATAATATTGACCAATAAATATGCTAATTAATGTACTTTCATTTATTGTTTCATCTATGTCTGGAAAAAAAGTTTCGTTACCAAAATTTACTCCATTCCTAATATTAAAAACTTGAATGCAGGCAGTTGCTGACTTAATAAATACTGATATGACGTCTACATCGCCCTTTTCACCACTAACTATACTTTGCTCACACGTATGTCTTAATGCCTCGATTTGATCTCTATAATTAGCAGCAACTTCATACTTCAAACTATTTGAAGCATTTTCCATTTTTTTTATCAATGCCTCAATAATTTCATTATTTTTACCATCTAGAAATTTCATTGACATATTTATATCAACTACATAATCACTTTTATCTATTAATTTTACACATGGAGCCGAGCATCTTTCAATTTGATATTGAAGACATGGTCTTGATCTATTATTGAAAAAAGAATCACTACACTGCCTTACTTTAAAAAGTTTTTGCAATGTGTTTAATGCTTCTCTTACGGCATATACATTTGAATATGGCCCAAAAAATTTTCCATTTTTTTTTCTTTTTCCTCTGTAAAAACTTAATCTTGGAAATTCATGTTGTGTATCAACATAAATATATGGGTAAGATTTATCATCTCTTAATAATATGTTGAATTTTGGTCTATATTTTTTAATTTGGATATTTTCTAAAAGAAGCGCATCAGCTTCTGACTTAGTAATTGTTACATCAAGTTTTCTAATTAAACTTATCATTCTTTTTATTCTAGTAGAATGATTGCCTTGTCTGAAATATGAAGATACTCTTTTTTTTAGATTCTTTGCTTTTCCAACATAAATAACAATATTATCCTCGTTATACATCTTGTAAACACCAGGATTTGATGTCATATTTTTTAAGCTGTGCTTAATATCTTTTATATCTATCAATTTAATACCTAAGTAATACTGAACCCCATGTAAAACCACTTCCAAATGCTTCTAATAATACTACTTGATCATTCTTTATTCTTCCATCTCTAACTGCCTGATCAAAAGCTAATGGGATTGATGCCGCTGAAGTGTTTGCATGATCATCAACCGTTACAACAACTTGATCCAATGACATTGATAATTTTTTTGCTGCAGCTTTAATGATTCTTAAATTTGCTTGGTGTGGAACCAACCAATCTATGTCGTTTTTCTTCATATTATTTTTTTCTAATGTTTCATCAACTAATTTACTTAAAGTATTTACTGCTACTTTGAAAACCTCATTTCCTTTCATTCTAATATGATCATCTTTCACATCTAGTAAATTATTATATTGCCCATCAGCATGAATATGAGTAGAAATTATACCCTCTTCTGAATTAGCAGATAAAATTAGTGCCCCTGCACCGTCGCCAAATAAAACACAAGTGGATCTATCGCTCCAATCTAATAAATTTGAATATTTTTCTGCCCCTATGATTAGTATATTTTTACATGAGCCGGTTTTGATAAAATTATCAGCGATACTCATCGCGTATATAAAACCAGTGCATGCAGCCTGGACATCAAAAGCAGGTGCTTTAATATTTAAATTATTTTGTACTATGCAAGCAGTGCTTGGAAAAACCATATCAGGTGTTGTTGTAGCTACAATTATTAAATCTATATCAGAATTATTTATTTTTGCATTTTTAATAGCCTCAATTGAAGCTTTTGTAGCCATTGATGAAGTAGTTTCACTAGGCTCTGAAATATGTCTTTGCTTGATACCGGTTCTTTCAACTATCCAGTCATCTGTAGTATCAACGATCGACTCTAAATCTTTGTTTGTAAGAATTTTATTTGGTAGATAGCCGCCAGTTCCAATAATTTTAGAGTACATAATAATTAACCTAATATTTCTTTTAATTTTTTATCTATACAAGAAGGCACATCCTTTTTAAGCTCTTTTAAAGCAATTTGTAATGAGTTATGAAATGCAAAAGAGTCAGCACCTCCATGACTTTTTATTATTATGCCTTTAAGACCAAGTAAACTTGCGCCATTATAACCCCTGGGGTCTACTACTTTCTTGAAAGAATTAAGAACTTTCATTGAAGAAATACCAGCCATTTTTGTAAACATATTTTTTTTGAATTCATCCTTAAGTTTTGAAGATATAAATTTTGCAATCCCTTCACTTGTTTTTAAAGCAATATTCCCTACAAATCCATCACAGACAATCACATCAATATTACCACAAAATATATCATCACCCTCTACAAAGCCAACGTAATTTAATTTTTTATTTTGCAACAAATCATGAGCCTCTTTTACCTGTATATTTCCTTTAATATTTTCTTCGCCTACATTTAGTAATCCTACGCTAGGATTAACTTTTTCATCCAATACCATTGATAAAACAGATCCCATAACTGCAAATTGATATAAATGTTCAGATTTACAATCAATATTTGCACCCAAGTCTAAAACATGAGTATGACCACTTAATGATGGAAGCATACTTTCTATTGCAGGTCTGTCTATCCCATCTAAAGTTCCCAAGATAAATCTTGAAATTGCCATTAGTGCGCCTGTGTTGCCTGCGCTAACGCATGCTTGAGCTTTTTTATCTTTGACAGATTGTATTGCCATGCTCATTGATGAATTTTTCTTATGTCGAAGTGCATGGGAAGGAGAATCTTCACTTAAAACTTCTTCTGATGTATGTATGATTTTAAGTCTCTCATTAACAACAGTTTTATCGAATATCCCTAGGTACCTAGAGATTTTTTCTTGATCGCCGTATACATCAATATTTACTTCATTATTATCTGAAAGAAAATCTTTTATAGAAGGCATTATTACCTTAGGGCCGCCATCACCTCCCATGGCATCAACAGCGATTCTAGTTTCTTTCATCATATTAATAAGGAAAAAAATTAAAAGATTTTAGCTATCTTCGTCATTAGAACTATCTTCAGATTTAGGTATAATCACCTGATTACCTTTGTAGAAACCATTTTTAGAAACATGATGTCTCATATGTGTTTCTCCAGAAGTAGGATCTTGAGAGAGTTTAGGTAGGTCAATATGGTCGTGAGATCTTCTCATGCCCCTTTTTGAACTAGTTTTTTTACTTTTTTGAACAGCCATAATAAGGTCCTTTATTAAAAAATTTACCCCAGTTTTTTAGAAATTTTGAAGATTATACAGGAAAAATGAATGAAAAAGAAAAAAATAATTCTTGGAAGCAGCTCAAAGTTTAGAAAATCACTATTAAGTACCATTAACATAGAGTTTTCTTGCATATCACCAAATATAGATGAGAAACAGCTCCCAAACGAGAAACCAAAAAATATGGCATTAAGACTAGCAATTGAAAAAGGTAAAAGAATAAGTCAAAATTATAAAGATTCTCTTGTAATAAGTTCGGACGCTTGTGCGGCATGCGAAGGAAAAATATTGGGGAAACCAATTACAGAAACGAAAGCTCAAGAGTATTTAAAATTTATATCAGAAAAAACCATTTTTTTTTACACAAGCATATGTTTGATGGATTCAAATACCATGAGTTATGATATTGATTTAGCAACATATGAAATTAAAATAAAAAAACTATCAGAAAAAGTAATAAATGATTATATAAATAAATATAAACCACTAAATTCATCAGCTGCTTTTAGATATGAAGTTGCAAAGGATATACTTGTTGATAGTTTTATTGATAAGGAAAATGATATTTCAGGACTTATAGGTCTCCCATTAATTAAATTAAAAAAAATGCTAGAGAAAAATAATATTATAACTGATTAAATATGTGCATCTAAAAAATCATCAAGTTCTTTAGGGATATCACACTGAATTCTTATATCTATTGTTTCCTTAATATTAATTTTGTACGAATGTAAAAAAATTCTATTTAAACCTTTTTTTTTATAAATTTTATTAATTTCACTATCTCCATACTTATTATCACATATTATTGGATGAGATAACATTGAGCATTGTTTTCTTATCTGGTGATATCTACCAGTAATAATTTCTACTTCAAGTAATGTTGTATTTTCAAAAAATTTAATCACTTTGAATTCTGAAATAGCAATTTTTTTTTTATTTTTTCTAAACAAATTAGTTTCATTTTTTTTTATTTTTTTATCCCAAATCCCTTTAACTAAACATATATATTTTTTTTGAATTTCATTATTTTTCATTTTTTTTTGGTAATATCTCAATGCTCTCAAATTTTTTGAAATCAAAATACATCCACTTGTGTCCTTATCAAGCCTATTTAGAAGATCTATTCTTTCGCAATCATTTTTAACAAGCCTAATTAAATCAATTAAACCATAACCTGCATTTGTGCCGGAATGTACTGCCAGTGAAGATGGTTTATTAAATACTATAATTTCATCATTTTCATATAAAATGTTTTTTATAGTTTTGTTTATCATTTCTTGAGATATCTTTGGTTCTATAGTTTCAGTAGATTTATAGGGTGGTATGCGGACAATATCTCCTATTTTTAACTTTGTGCTTGGTTTTACTCTCGAGCTATTTATTCTAACCTGACCTGTCCTAATTAGCTTATAAACATGGCTTTTTGGGATATTTTTAATTTCTGTGATCAAAAAGTTATCAATACGCTGATCTTCATTACCAGAGCCAATTTCTACTTTTTTTACCTTATTTTCAACTATCATTTTATTAATTCCGCAAAGATCGTCTATTTTTGATGTATTTTACTAAGACTGTTATACTATCAAAATGAAGTTGAATTATATATTAACAAATAACTTCAAATGAATTATGAGAACGCGAAGAATCGGGTTCTCTTAAATAAAATAACATTTAATCATAAAGCGTGATGAATATAATACTGAGAGAATTATTAAAAAAAATTATAAATTATTTAAGCTATAAAGTTAATTCAAGCTTAAGAAATTTCTATCATATTCATTATTGCTCATCAATTAGGAAAAATAATGAAGAGAATTTTAATAAATGGCACTCAGCAAGAAGAATTGAGAGTCGCATCAGTAAATGGTCAGAAATTATACGATTTAGATATAGAGCACAAGTCTCGTAATCAAAATAAAGGTAATATATATAAAGCAGTTGTAACAAGAGTTGAGCCAAGTCTTGAAGCAGCTTTTGTTAATTTTGGTGCAGAAAGACACGGCTTCCTCCCTTTGAAAGAAATTTCCAAAGAGTACCTAAAAAATGAAACCTTCGACAAAAAAAGCAATATAAAAGATATGCTCGCTGAAGGTACAGAATTAATTGTTCAAATCGAAAGAATTGAAAGAGGAAATAAAGGTGCTGCCTTAACAACATTTATTAGCTTAGCTGGCAAATATTTAGTATTAATGCCTAACAATCCAAAAGCTGGAGGAGTTTCAAGAAGAATAGAAGGATCGGATAGAAAAGAAGTAAAAGATAATTTGGATAGCTTAAAAAATATAAAAGATGGTGGAAATATTATTAGAACAGCAGGTGTTGGTAAAAGTCTTGAAGAGCTTCAATGGGACCAAGATTACTTATTAACACTTTGGAAAAATATTGTAGATTCGTCAAAAGAAAAAAAAGCACCGTTTCTTATTTACAGAGAAAGTAATATTATTATTAGAACTTTAAGAGATCATATGGATGATAGTATTGATGAAATTCTAGTTGATAATAATGAAGTGCATGAAATGGCTGAGGAATTTTTAAAGTTTTCTATGCCACAACAAATTAAAAAACTAAAATTTTATGAAGACAAAACTCCCCTTTTTAATAAATACCAAATAGAAAATCAGATTGAATCAGCATTTAGCAGAGAAGTTTCTCTACCATCAGGTGGGTCAATTGTGATTGATCATACAGAAGCTTTAATATCTATAGATATCAACTCGGCTAGGTCAACAAAAGGAAGTGATATAGAAGAAACAGCTCTTAACACTAATTTAGAGGCAGCAGAAGAAATTGCGAGGCAATTAAGAATAAGAGATCTAGGCGGTCTCTTAGTGATAGATTTTATTGATATGTTGGCTATAAAAAATCAAAAAGCTGTAGAGGAAAAAATAAAAGAAGCTGTGAAGGTAGATAGAGCCAAAGTTCAGTTTGGAAAAATTTCAAGATTTGGATTGTTAGAATTATCTAGGCAAAGATTACGACCTTCCCTAAGAGACTCGTCAGAAGAAATATGTCATTTGTGTAATGGCATCGGGAGGATTAGAAATATTAAATCTATGTCACTGGCAATATTGAGATTAATTGAGGAAGAATCTTTAAAAGTAAACACAAGTAAAGTTATAGCAGATCTTCCAATTCAAATAGCAGCATACTTAATGAACGAAAAAAGAAATGAATTAAATAATATAAACGATAAAAATAAAGTTAATATTATAATTATACCTAATCCTGATCTAGAAAGTCCAAAGTATAAATTAACAAGATATAGAGATGATAATGACGATACAAATAATAAATCTAGCTATGAGCTTATAGAAAAAAATAATGATCCTGTGTACAACTTCGAAGAAAAAAATACTAATAAAACCGAAGAACCTACTGTAAAAGGAATTAAACCATTAAAGCCAATTCCAATTAAAAAAACAAATATTATTATAATTTTTTTCAAAGCTATTAAAAACATTTTTTTTGGAAACACATCAAACAAACAAACATTTAAAAGAAGAAATAAAAATTATAATCCAAATTATAAAGGTAAAAAATTTAATAAAAATTATAGACCAAGAAATAATAGATACTCAAGAAATAAAAATTATAATAAAAAAGATTAATTTTTTATTTATTTGGTGAATTCTTTTAAAAAGTATTCTACTGCATTTTTAAAACTTGATTCTGGATTATTAAAACAATAAGATTCTAACCAAGACTGCGATAGATTATATTTTATATTTTTATTATGTAATTTTTTCTTTAAGATGTTATGCGATGATATAAAACCTGCTGTCCAACTCATATAAATTACTTTTTCTTCTATTGGTGTATTGTTAAATGTATTGCACTTTGATAAACCAATTCCCCTAATAGAACTTTCTGAAAAAGTTAAGTTTGAATACACTAAAGATAATATTATTAAAATTTTTTTCATTTTTTTTATTGGCGCGCCCGGAGAGATTCGAACTCCCGACCCCTTGGTTCGTAGCCAAGTACTCTATCCAGCTGAGCTACGGGCGCAAAATTATCCACAACATTTTTTATTATATTTAACTAATCTCCAGTAATTATATGGCCATGGAACAATAAATCCTACGATTAAAACTGGAATTATTGAAGATAGTGATAAAATTAATGACCCTTCTAAAATAATGTCAGTAAAATTCATTGCTAATTCCATTGCTATCATACTTATAAGACTCATTCCTGTTGCCATTTTTAATGCGTCTTTAAAAGGCATATTCTTCAAAAGAATTATTGTTTCAAGAATTATGCTAGTTATAATGCCATTTATAATTGCAATAGGCATTATAATCATAATGGATTTAATATCTGTAAAGTATTGAAAATATAAAATTGTTCCAAAATCTCCCATGGAACAGCCTATTAAACAAATAAAAGTATTGTATGCCGAAGTCATCCATTTATCTTTTTTAAACCAAAAATTCATAATTTTATCCTGGGGGCCAATTAAACTTTCTTCCGCCTAATATATGTATATGAAGATGGAATACCTCTTGCCCAGCACCTTCGCCATTATTAATATTTATTCTGAAAGCTTCTGATATATTACAAATTGATACGATCTCTTTAATCTTTAAAAAGAGATGAGAAATTATTTCACTATCACTAGCATCACAATCATTTAAATTTATTATAGGTTTTTTAGGAATTAAAAGAATATGAGTTGGCGCCTGTGGATTTATATCATTTATTGCTATGCATAAATTATCTTCATAAATGATTTCTGCAGGAATTTCTCTATCTATTATTTTTTCAAACAAAGTTTTTTCTTTCATATGGCTTAATATATCATTCTCTAAAAAATTTTTCTAACTGTCTAAATTCATGACCGCACGATTTACATTTTTTTTCTAAATTATTTTCAGAGATTTCATGACCTCCTAAATTAATTTTATTTTTACTAGCATCTTCGAGCATTTTTTTTGTTGGGAAACCATAGACAATATCTATAATCATGTTTGATTTACACTTTGGGCAAGATTCCATTTATTTTATCCATAAAATTAAACTTATGGATGATATTAACAGAAATTATGGCGGAGAGAGAGGGATTCGAACCCTCGATACAGTTACCCGTATAACACCTTAGCAGGGTGCCGCTTTCGACCACTCAGCCACCTCTCCAAGATAGATTTTTATTTATTAAATCTAATTAGAACTTTCTGCGCTATCTTCAGAATTTCTAGAATTTTCTTCATTTATTCTGTCATAAACTTCTTCCCTGTGGACAGATACACTTTTCGGCGCATTTACACCAATTCTTACTTGAGAACCTTTAATACCAAGAACTGTAACAGATACTTCGTCACCAATCCTTAGAGACTCTCCTACCCTGCGTGTTAAAATTAACATCGCCCCTCCTCGATTACTTGTTTCAAGTAAATATTATTATTATTAAATTTCATTTACTATATTACATATAATGCGAAATACTACAAGACTAATGCTACTTATCTAATTCAAATGCATTATGTAAGACATTTACAGCATTTTTAAGGTTTATTTCATCTGTAACTATTGATATCTTGATTTCAGATGTAGAAATCATACTTATATTTATATTATTATCTGCTAATACTGCAAACATTTTACTTGCAATACCAGGATGTGTTCTCATACCAACTCCTACCATAGATATTTTTACTATTTTATTGTTTCCAACAACTTTTTTTGCTTTTAATTGAATTGAGCTTTTCTCAAGTGATTTCATAGCTATTTTAAAATCGTTTCTTGGAACAGTAAATGTGAAGTTAGCTAAACCATCTTCCCCAACATTTTGAACAATCATATCAACGTCAATATTATGTTTGGCTATTGGGCCAAGTATTAAAGAAGCGATTCCAGGTTGGTCAGGAACACCTCGGATAGTTAATTGTGCTTCATCTTTATTAAAAGCTATACCGGAAATTATTGCCTTTTCCATTTGGTCGTCATTTTCTTTATTTACCAAAGTTCCATTCCCTTCATCAAACGTAGAAAGTACTCTTATTCCAACATCATATTTACCTGCAAATTCTACAGCTCTAGGTTGTAAAACTTTTGAGCCTTGACTTGATAACTCAAGCATTTCTTCAGTTGTAATATTATCAATCTTTTTTGCACCAGGTGATAATCTTGGATCGGTAGTATAAACACCATCTACATCTGTAAAGATTTGACATTCTTTGGCATCTAAAGCAACAGAAATTGCTACTGCTGAAGTATCTGAACCACCTCTTCCAAGAGTAGTTATATCTCCATCTTTAGTCATTCCCTGAAAACCTGCAACAATTACAATATTGTCATCATTAAGGTATTTTTTTATAGTAGAATTATTTATTGAATCTATTCGAGCTTTATTAAATACAGAATCTGTTAGAATTCCTGCTTGAGATCCAGTAAGTGATATTGCCTTAAAACCTTTTTTTATAAGTGTCATAGATAATAAAGCAATGGTAACCTGCTCGCCAGTAGACACTAGAACATCAAGCTCTCTACCAGAAACATCACTATCTACTAGTTTTGCTAAATCTAAGAGCCTATTTGTCTCGCCACTCATTGCGGAAACAACAACTACAACATCATCGCCGTCATTTTTTGCCGATATAATTTTATCAGCAACTAATGAAATTTTCTCAATAGTACCTATTGATGTTCCACCATACTTTTGAACAATTATAGACATTTTCTAATTTTCCTTTGACGAAACTATTTCTGATATATATTTTTTTATGTTTGTAGCAAGATCATCTAAATTATTTTCGTACTCAAGGCCTGCCTGTGCTAAGTCTTCTCTTCCGCCACCTGTGGATCCATATTTATTGTTTAACATATTTATAATTTCTTTTGCAGTAATTAGCTTAAAACAATCTTTTGTTACTAACGTATATATTTCTAATTTAGATTTATTTTTTTGAAGAATAGTCAAAATTAAATTCTCTTGTGAATTTTTTATATCTTCTAGTATATTTTTTAAAATTTTTCCATCAAAATGTTCTTGCGCTAGTACTTGTATGTTATATCCTGAAACTATATTTTCATTGCTAATAGTTTCTAAGATTTTTAAATAGTTAAATTTTTTTAATAAATTTAAATTTTCTTTTTTTAATTTTTTATTATCACTAAGAATAGTATTAATCTTTTCAGGAAGCTCAGCATCCTGTACATTTAGAATTTGACATATATCCGTTACAAGTTCATCTCTTTTAGTTAAGTATTTGTTTGCTGACATACCAGTAATAGCCTCTATTCTTCTTACTCCTGATGAAACACTAGATTCAGATAGTATTTTAAATACACCAATATCTCCAGTACTATTTACATGAGTCCCGCCACAAAGCTCTATTGAAACATCACCAAAACTTAAAACTCTGACTTCATCATCATATTTTTCTCCAAATAATGCTATTGCGCCTTTTGAAATAGCTACTTCTTTAGACATTAATTGTGTTTTAGCAACTATATTACTATCAATATAACCATTTACTTCTGACTCAATTTTTACTAAGACGTCTTTCTTTAAGGGTTTTTGACAACTAAAATCAAAGCGTAACTTAGTGTCGGAAACTAATGATCCCTTTTGTTGAACTTCATTACCTATATTTTTTATTAGAGATGCATGAAGTAAGTGTGTTGCCGAATGATTTATTTTTATGTTATCTCTTTTCTCTGCATTTATTTCAGCGACAACCTTGTCATGGGTATTTATATAACCAGTTAAAACTCTTCCATATAGTATATTTGTAGATCCATGTTTTTTAGTATCAAAAACCTCAAATTTACCATTATCAGTAGTAATAAAACCAGAGTCTCCAATTTGCCCTCCTGATTCTGCGTAAAATGGGCAAGGGTCAATAATTAAACAGCCCTCTTTGCCGTTATTAATTTTTTCATGATTTTGACCATTAACATAAATATCTAAAACTTTTGCGTTATTTTTGTAATCATTGTAGCCAGTAAAATTTGTTATATAATTAGTTTCGATATTTATAGAATCTTGAACATCAAATTTATTTGATTTTTTACTATTCGTTTTTTGCTGCAACATTAGTTTTTCAAATTGATCAATGTCTACGGTAAAATTTTTTTCTTCGGCTATCGTTGTCGTTAAATCAACAGGAAACCCGTAAGTATCATAAAGTAGAAATAATAATTCACCAGGAATCTTCATGGGGCTTTTTTCAGCGATTATTTTTTTTATGCTTTTATCAAGAATATCTAAACCTATGTCTAATGTTTCCTTAAATTTTATTAGCTCAAGAGACAATACTTCTTTTATAATTTTATAATTATCTATTTCTTTATACTGCTGATCTAATGTTTTTATAAAAATAGGAATTATTTCTAAAAAACTTTTAGTTTTTAAATCTATTTTTTGCGAGTGCCTCGCAGCTCTTCTAATTATTCTTCTTAATACGTATCCATGGCCTTCGTTTGATGGTCTTACACCTTCAGATATTAAAAAAGAAATTGATCTAATGTGGTCTGCTATTACTTTCATTGAGCTTTTTTCTTTTAAAAAATCTTTGCTTATATTACTCTCTATATGTTTTGTTATCGGGACAAATAAGTCTGTATCATAATTACTATGAGCATTTTGCATAACTGCACATATTCTCTCTAATCCCATTCCTGTGTCTACCGATGGTGCTGGAAGATCTATAATCTTATCTTTTGATATTCTATTAAATTGCATAAAAACTAAATTCCAAATTTCAACGTATCTTTCACCCTCATCACCTAGTCCTGGCGGATTTCCTTCATAATCATCTCCATAGTCATAAAATATTTCTGTACATGGGCCACATGGCCCAACGTCTCCCATACTCCAAAAATTATCATTAGTACTAATCACAGATAATCTATTTTCATCAATTCCTATTTGAGATATCCAGATATTTTTTGCATCTAAATCAGTGTCATGAACCGTAATCCATAATTTCTCTTTTGGAATATGTAATTCATTTATAAGGAAGTCCCAAGCATATTTTATTGCATCCTCTTTAAAGTAATCTCCAAAACTAAAGTTTCCTAACATTTCAAAAAAAGTGTGATGTCTTTCTGTAAACCCAACATTGTCTAGATCATTGTGCTTACCTCCAGCTCTTATACATTTTTGACTAGTGACAGCAGATTTGAATTTAGATTTTTTTAACCCTAAAAAAATATCTTTAAATTGAACCATTCCAGCATTTGTAAATAATAATGTTTTATCATCATTGGGAGGAATTATTGGACTAGAGTCAATGTAAACATGCCCCTTAGATTTAAAATAATCTATAAATTTTTTTCTTATTTCTGAACTGCTAATTTTCATAATTTTTCATATTATTTATAACTTTTAAAATTATATTATTATCAAAACCTCTAGATTTGAAATGATTCATAAATTTGATAATTACTTTTTCATCTTTTAAGTCTTGTTTATTAACTTTATTTAAAGCAAGATTAGATAAAATTTCATAATCATCTATAAATTTACTTAAATTTTCACTAATGAGTTCTGTGTCAATTCCATTTGACTTCAACTCATATATTATTTTTTTTTTGCTATGACCTTGGCTTTGCCTATATCTTATATATTCGCTCAAGTATCTTTGGTCAGATTGAAAACCCGCGTCTTTCAACTCTTTTACAACATTAGATATAGTCTCAGTGTTAAAGCCTTTATTTGCTAACTTATTTTTAATTTGATAACTAGAATGTTCTCGCATTGCAAGCGATTTTTGCGCTGATGCTAGACATTTGTCGTACTCAGACATTCTCCTCTTCTTTTTTATTCTTTTTTTCTTCTTTTGTACTATCTTTGCCAGTCTTTGTCTCTGGTAAAATTATTTCATAAAGCTGCTTTTCAATTACTTGTAACGTTTCCGGATTATCTTTTAAATAACTCATTGCGTTATCTTTACCTTGTCCAATCTTATTACCATCAAAACTATACCAAGAACCAGCTTTTTCAACAATTTTATGCTCAACACCAAGATCTATAATTTCCGCAACTTTACAAATTCCTTCGCCATATCTAATTTCAAACTCTGCTATTTTAAAAGGTGGGGCAACTTTATTTTTTACCACCTTGACTCTTGTTTCGTTTCCTAAAATTTCGTCACCTTTTTTTATAGCACCAGTTCTTCTAATATCGAGCCTGACAGATGAGTAAAATTTTAATGCATTTCCACCCGTAGTTGTTTCAGGATTACCAAACATTACTCCTATTTTTAATCTAATTTGATTTATAAATATTACTAAAGTATTAGATTTTTTAATTGAAGCTGTTAATTTTCTTAGTGCTTGAGACATTAACCTAGCCTGAAGCCCCATATGACTCGAACCCATTTCACCTTCAATCTCAGCTCTCGGCGTAAGTGCAGCAACTGAATCTATAACAATTATATCTATTGCGCTTGAGCTAATTAACATATCTGTAATTTCTAAGGCTTGTTCTCCAGTATCTGGCTGCGATAAAAGAAGGTTATCTACATTTACTCCTATTTTTTCTGCATAATCTGGATCTAACGCATGTTCTGCATCAATAAATGCTGCTGTTCCTCCAAGTTTTTGACATTCAGCAATAACTTGAAGAGTTAGAGTTGTTTTACCCGAAGACTCAGGGCCATATATTTCAACTACACGTCCTTTTGGTAAGCCCCCTATGCCCAGAGCTTGGTCCAATGTCAAAGATCCAGTCGATATCGACTCAATTTTTTCTCTAGGTCCCTCATCTCCCATTCGCATTACTGCGCCTTTACCAAATTGTCTTTCTATCTGACCAATTGCTGCTTTTAGAGATTCTATTCTTTCATCTGACATGGTTTATTCCTATAAAAAATTAATTATGATAAATTATTGCATATTTTTTTCTTATTGTGACTTAATATCTGCAACACAATCAAGGATTATTTGAATACCTTTTCTTGCAGCTAAATTTCTTATTTCATTTCTAGTACCAGAAAAAAAACATTTTTCTTTCGCCTTGAAACCAAATTTATCTATATAAGAAAAGTATACTGTCCCAACTGGTTTTTCTTTGCTGCCGCCATTTGGGCCTGCTATTCCCGTTATACTCAGACATATATCTGCTTTTGTAAGTTTTAAAGTAGAAGCTGACATTTCATCTGCCGTATCCTGACTCACAGCTCCAAATTTTTCTAAAACTGTTTTTTTAACACCTATAATCTGTTTAAACTCATTACTATAGGATACTATACTTCCGGAAAACCATTGTGAACTTCCGTCCAAATCGGTACATATTTTCGAGATCAGTCCGCCTGTACAAGATTCGCATAATGATAATTTTAAGTTTTTCTCAACTAAAATCTTAACTAAATTATTTAATATCTTCTCTAAATTAATTAGCATATTATATATTGTATGTTTTATGAATAAGCTCTCTACATTATAAGGTAAATAAATTTCATATGAAAAGTTTTTGGGATAAAGCGATAGAAAAGCATCGAAAAGGTAAAGGTATTAAGGCTAGAACAAATAGAGGTCCTAAACTTAAAGCTTCTGCGAAATATGGTGGTATGGCAGAAAGACAAGTGCAAATGCATCTTGAGCTTCATTTGGAACCTATATTATCCAACCAAAAAGGTATTATAGGCCCTGCGAAAGATCTTTGTTTGTTTAGCATGCAAGATCAAGAAAGATTCATTCAAACTGTTGGTAAAATATGTGATCTTGATATGGAGTTGGCTTATGAATTTTGTCATCATGGTGTCGAATCGCTAAGGTTGTTAGACGAGTCCCAATGGTCAATATGGATAGAAAAAATAGAAGAAGTTTTTGATAAGAGTGGAATTCAAGAGTCCATAAAATTTATGGATGAAATTCATTTTTATGCAAATAATTTAACAGGATCATCATCAAGCATTGATTTCATAAATTTTTCAAAAACTATAGAATCTCTTCTGACCGGATTGAACGGAAGACCATTAAAGGTTGAAATGTCTGACAAAATTTACACTGACACAGAAACAATATATTTACCAGAAAGGATTTCATCTCAGAAAACAAAGGAAGAAAATTTTCATTTGATAAAAGCTAGTGCGATTCATTTATGGGCGCAAACATATTATGGAACTTGGAGGATAAGCAAGGACGCTTTTGATAAGTATAGCGACAAGAACAAAGCAATAAAAGCTTACCATTTATTAGAGACGGTAAGACTTGATGAAAAAATAAAAAAAGATTTGCCAGGAGTTGGTAGAATTATTGAAAAGTTAAATCCTAGAAAGCAATTATTAAATATTTCAAAAAATTTTAATAATGCAATAAATTTACTTTCAAATGATAATTCAACTTTTAAAAATTCTTTAGAACTAATAGATTCGATTATAGATGATATTGATAAAATACCTGATTCACCTTATTCAGGAAAATTTGATATAGATATTGCTGTCACGGTATCTGAGGAAAGAAAAAATCAAGATAAAATTAATTTTGAAAAAGCCCTTGATGAACTTCATGAACAATGGAAAGAAGTTGAAAACGAACCTGATGAAATAAATAATAATGAAAATAGTTCTGAAAAAACATTTTCTGTGTCACAAGAAAACAATGAAAATGAATATGATGTGGTTTTAGAGTATGGTGACAGCAATATTACTCCACCAGAAAATATAAAACAGATTATGGACTCTATAATTCAAGATTTTGGCGAAATTCCCGAAGATTATTTAGAACCTGCAGGTGATGGTGGCTATAACAATGAAGAAAATGTTGATCAAACCTCCAATGAATATGAAAATTATGATTACGAATTTTTATATAATGAATGGGATCATGCAAGACAACAGTACAAAAAAGATTGGTGCAAACTGAATGAAGTACCTATTGAGGGTATCAGTACTAATTTTATAGCAGATACGCTAAATAAATATCGAGGTCTTTTAAGAAATATCAACAGAACTTTTGAAGCTCTAAGACAAGATGAAAAAAGACTTAAAAGACAAAATTACGGAGATGAAATTGATATTGACGCATTTATTGATGCTTATATCGACTTAAAGCAAGGAAAAGAAATCGATGAAAAACTCTTTACAAAGCTTAATAAGGTTGAAAGAAATGTAGCGGTAATGTTTATGATAGATATGAGTGGCTCTACTTCTGGATGGATTAATAAAATGGAAAAAGAATCTCTTGTCCTTTTGTGTGAATCTTTAGAAATTCTTGGCGACACATATGGAATTTATGGTTTTTCAGGAAAAACAAGAAATAGGTGTGAAGTATATAAAATTAAAAATTTTGACGAAAAATATGATAATGATGTTAAAGACAGAATATCGAATATTCAAGCAATGGATTACACAAGAATGGGAGCAAGCATAAGGCATCTAACAATGCTTTTAAATAAAGTTGAAGCAAAAACAAAGTTGCTTATAACTTTATCAGATGGAAAACCGGATGACGTTGATGGATACCGAGGTACATATGGAATTGAGGATACAAAAAAAGCACTTATCGAGGCAAGATTTCAAGGTATCCATACCTATTGTATAACTATTGATGAAGAGGCTATGGATTATTTACCATATATGTATGGGAAATCAAATTTTGCAGTGATTAATCAAATTGATAAACTGCCAACAAAAGTATCTGATATATACAGAAAAATAACAGCATAAAGATGAAAAAATTACTTATAATACTTTCAATTTTGATACTCACATCATGTCAAAAAAATGTCTTAACAAATATTGCAAAAACTGACATTGATATAGTTACAGAAATACATATAAATAATGCGAAAGGATATATTGAAGATTTAATTATAAAGCTATACAAAATAAATCCAATTTTTTTATCAAAAAATAAAAAATTCGATAGTGTGTCACAAGTCATTATTGATATTTTTAAAAAAAAGGATTTGAAAAAAGTTGATAAGACAGGTAAAGAAAATATTGATTTAATATTAAAAGGCTTTGACAAAAATTTTAATGGAGACAGAATTTACTATATATGTAAAGGTTTGTATGGAATGATTAATGCTTCGTATAATTACAAAAATAGATTTTACCTAACAGATAAAAAACTAGATGCTCAAAAAATTATGAATACAGCAATAAATATAGAAACCTTAGTATGGAGATTGAGTCATTCTATGCATAACAATGAATTATTAATAAAAACTAATAGTATTAATGGTAAAAAAGTTAATCTAAGTTTTGAAAGATTATTTGGTAAATTAATTAACAATCAAGAAAATATGGCAAGAATAATATCATCACAACAAGGCAGAATGGTTCAAAAAGCTGCCAAAGGTATAGTTTCATCAATATTTTTACCTATAGGATTTTAAAAAAATGAAAAAAATATTAATTATTTATTTTAGCAATGATGGTTCAACTGAAAAAATGGCTGAGAAAATTTCTCACGGAGTAAATTCCGTAGATAATGCTGAAGCTGTATTGAGGACAATACCAAAAATTAATGACTCGCACGCTGACAGTATTGCGAATGAAAATAATATTTTATATGCGACAAATGATGATCTCAAAGATTGTGATGCATTAATTATGGGTTCTCCTACTCATTTTGGAAATATGGCAGCACCGATGAAATTTTTTTTAGACGGAACAACTGCTGAATGGTTCAATAATACCCTTTGCGGGAAACCAGCAGGAGTTTTTACATCTACATCTAGTATTCATGGTGGTCAAGAAAGTACATTACTTAGCATGATGTTGCCGCTGCTGCATCACGGTATGATAATATCCGGAATTCCATACAGTAATAAGGAATTAAGCGAAACAAGAACTGGTGGTACGCCATATGGTCCTACTCATTTTTCAGGAGATGGTAAAAATAAATTATCTGACTCAGAGGCAAAATTATGTTTTTCTTTTGGTGAAAGAATTGCGAAACTGACATTAAAATTATGAATAAAATTTTTATATATGAATATTTGTCGTATTTTTCAATCGTAATTTTAATAATAACAATTGCGGTTTGGAATAGCTTTGTCAATCCATCAGATAACATACCAAGAATATTACCAACAATAATATATAATATACCATTGTTAATAATAATGATTAAGCTTAACAAAAATAAGTTCAGCACATATATTATGAGTTCTTATATAATGCTCTTGTATTTTGTAGTTGGTGTAGGAAATATTATTAGATCAGAAACATTTTTACTCGGGTTGATACTTTCTGTATTTAGCATGATAATATTTTTTAGTTCGATAATGTACGTAAGGGAAATAAATAAGCCCTCAATTAATAATTAGCTTTAAATCTCTTACGCTAATTTTTTTATTAAGAGACAATGAATATCTCCCTATTTTGTGAATATTTTCTATTAGAAAGAAAGTATCTCTTTCCTTATTATTTAACAAATAATCTATTACGTTTGTAGAAATATTATAGTCATTTTCAGAAACTATTTTATTAATTATACTTTTTTTAATATTTTCATTTGGATTTTCAATCATATAAATAAGTCCCCAGGAAATTCTTGATTGTAAATCTTTGAGATTGATTTTATTTAAAGCTAAACTTGAAGACGACGTAAAAATAATTTTCTTAGATTTTTCTAAAATTTTATTTATTAAAACAAAAAAACTATACTCCCAGTTATTTATTCCAAAAATTTCATCAATATCATCGATACATATTAGATCATAATCAGCAAAACTATTTAAAATATCATCACCAAACATATTTTTTTCTTTTAAAGGCAAATAAACACATTTCTTATTTTTCTTACTATAATAATTACATGCTGAGTATAATAAGTGGGACTTGCCTGAGTATTTTTGACCCCATAAATAAGTTTGACTGTTTTCCCTATCAAATATATTTTTTAAACTATCAACTATTTGTAAATTTTTATCATTATCAGAAAAGAAACTATCAAAAGTTCTTTTAATATTTTTTTGGTATGGCAATATTAATTGATTCATATATTTGAAGAATATCTTATATTTTTATGTATATTATTGTTTTTGAAATTATATATATATTCAACCGCGCTAAATATTGTTGTCAAAATAACGACGTTTATCATATCTTTGACATATTTATATTCTGTTATGTTGTTTAAACAAAGAAGACAATATATCACTAGAATAATTTGCATAAAAGTATTTACTTTGCTTATGAATATTGGTTTAAGCTTAAAGTCATGTTGCACTTTGCTCTTGATAGTTATTCCATAAAGTATTATAAAATCTCTAATCAAAACAACTGTAAGAATATAAAATGGTAAAACGTTCATTAAACATAGAATATATAATGATGAAATTATCATGAGTTTATCTGCTGTAGCGTCAAGATATGCTCCAAAAGTAGATTCACAATTATAACAACGCGCAATATAACCATCTATTGCATCAGAAGAGCCCATTGCTATAAATAACAACAAAGAATAAAAATAATAATTATTTAAAATTAAATATACAAACAAAGGAATCAATAAAATTCTTAATCCACTAATGATATTTGGTATATAATTCATAATTACATTTTAATACATAAATAAGTTAAATTAACATATATCGAGATAATAAATGCCATATAAAAATAATGATAAAAATCATAAGGTTACTTACGAAAATTCAGGTGTGTCCATACAAAACGCTGATAAATTAATAAATAAAATAAAACCTCTAGCAAAAAAAACATGTGATAAAAATGTAATTGGAAGCATAGGGGGTTTTGGAGCTTTATATGATATATCTAATATCGGCTATAAAAAACCAGTTTTGGTATCAGGAACAGATGGTGTTGGGACAAAACTAAAAATAGCGCTAAAACTCAACATATTAGATAAAATTGGTATTGATTTAGTTGCTATGTGTGTAAATGATATTATATCTCAGGGCGCAAAACCTTTATTTTTTCTTGATTACTACGCAACTGGAAAACTTGATAGTAAAAAAAGCTACGAAGTAATTAAAGGAATAGCTAAAGGATGTAAAACTAGCGGAATGTCATTAATTGGTGGTGAAACAGCTGAAATGCCAAAACTTTACAAGAATGATGAATTTGATATAGCAGGATTTTGTGTTGGCATATGTGAAAAAAAAGACCTGATACCTAAAAAGAACATAAATAAAAATGATGTGGTTATAGGCATAAGATCTAGCGGGCTTCATTCAAACGGATTTTCATTAATAAATCATATGATTGAAAAGAATAAAATAAGCTTAAAAGACAAAGTTAATAACACAACTATGGGCAATCTATTAATTAAGCCAACAAAAATATATACAGAGATTTTAAAAATGAAAAGCTTTAAAAAAATAAAGGCAATAGCCAATATAACTGGAGGAGGAATTACTGAAAACATACCAAGAATACTTCAAAAGGATAAAAAAGTAGTGATTGATTTTAAAAGCCTAAAGATTCCAAAGTTATTTAAATATATACAAAAAAAAGGCAACATTGAGAATTCTGAAATGCTTAAGGTATTAAATTGCGGAATTGGAATGATAATAATTGTAAACAAAAACGATTCAAATGTTATTATTAAAGAACTAAAAAAAATTAGAATGAACTCTTTCGAGATAGGATATATAAGTAACGGAAAAGGAACTCCTAAAGTTGAATATGTTAATATGTAATTATGAACTCAATAAGTATACTTTTTTCAGGCAGAGGATCTAATGCACATAATATTATCGACAATATTATTCAAAAAAAACTAAAATTCAATATTAAAAATATAATTTGTAACAATAAAAATTCTCCTGCAATAGAAACTTTTTCAAAAAAAAATATTTTTGTAGATGTTTTAAATTCTAATGATTACAGAAATAACGAAAATTTTAATAATGACTTATTGAAGAAGCTAGATCCTCAAAATGGTGATCTATTATTGTTATGTGGTTTCATGAAAAAAATTCCTGCTAACATAATAAAGTCTTATAATGGAAATGTGATAAATATTCATCCTTCTATACTTCCAAAATATAAAGGGCTTGATACTCACTCTAAAGTAATAAAAAATGGTGATTCGTTTCATGGGTGCACAACACATTTTGTAACTGAAGATATTGATTGCGGACCTATAATAGCCCAATATATTATCAAAGTTAATTCTGATGACAATGAAAAGTCTATAGCAGATAGGCTACTTATTTTTGAGCACAAATTATACTATAATACTTTAGAGTTGATACAGTGCAATATATTGAAATATCAAGATAAAAAAATATACTATAATGATAAAATTTTAGTGAAACCTATAATATATAATGATTAAAAAAATAATAATATTAATAATAAGTTTGTTTCTTCATAGCGCAAATGCAAACAATGTTAACTATTCTTATATTGAAGCAAAATATAAATTTTATTACAAGAATATTAAAGCTGGTGAAATGTATTTAAAAATTACAAAGGACAAGGATAGAATAGAAATTGATACATTGTATGATGGAAATATCTTGGCAAAACTTGGTAGCAGAGATTATAGGCATGAAAGATCTACTATACAAATTAAAGACAATAAGTACATACCATTAAATTACTTTTACAAAGATAATAAATCTTCATACAAAATTTCATATAACTCTAGTAAAGAAATAATTTTACAAGATGAAGGTACAAATGAAGATATGGCGCTAGTAATAAATTCAAAAAAGGATATACATGATCCGCTTCTCATGCTTGTCAAAATCATGAATAGTTACCCAAATATTGATAATAGTTTTGAAACCATATCTAAAGGCAGGCTAAAAACTTATAATTATTCTTTTAAAGATAATCAAACTATAAATATAAATAATATCAAATATGAAGGTTTTACAGCTGAATACAAATCAGGGAAAAAAACAAATAAATATTTTTTTTCGAAAAATCATCATAACTTAATGATTCAAACTAAAATAATAAAAAAAGGCGATGAAAGATTAAGAATTGTTCTATCAGAAATAATCTCTATCAAATAAATTCAATCTACTTAATTTTTTTTCTATGATCTAAGCATGGAAAATTTTTTCTTAAATTTGATTGGTAATTTAAATCTATTTCAGAAGTAACTATCCCCGCCCCATTTTTCTTAATTGACAAAATTTCTCCCCAAGGATTAACAATTAAAGAGTTGCCATGAGTTTCACGCCCATTAACATGATAACCACCTTGGGCGCTAGCAGCAATGTATGATAGATTTTCAATAGCTCTTGATCTTACTAAATACTCCCAATGTGCTTTACCAGTAAATGATGTAAATGCAGCAGGTACACATATTAAGTTAGCGCCCTTTTCAGTCAGCAACCTAAATAACTCTGGAAATCTTAAATCATAACAAATAGCAATACCAATTTTACAAAAAGTCG